>Ga0194121_10000173_pt1 | contig 111322 bp, 116 predicted proteins | sample TA2MahCa50mmetaG_FD_148609 | JGI IMG/M metagenome (GOLD analysis project Ga0194121, IMG submission 148609) | Freshwater microbial communities from Lake Tanganyika, Tanzania - TA2015020 Mahale Deep Cast 50m | ecosystem: Environmental > Aquatic > Freshwater > Lake | place: Tanzania: Lake... | reverse complement strand
TTTTCGCCGCTGTTCCTTTCGCTGGATTCAGCCGATGAATCTCGCGCGGTTTCAATAATCGTTAAGCTGACAGGCGAAAGTTGTAACATAAATTGCTTTTACTGCTACGAGAAGCGAAAGCCGCATCAGAATGCTCAAGTTCTCGACACCGCTGTTTTCGCTGCAGTATGTGATGACTACCACGGACTTCGTTCAATGGTTCCCGGTGGGAACCGTTGAAACCAGCGGGGAATTTGAAGTGGGGCATCCGATCAAGTGGGGGGAGGCTCCTCATTTCTATCGGCTGGAAATTCTCTGGTAGGATTCCTTTCGAAGTTTCAAAATCAAGCGCGATCCGCGGGTCTTAACAGGCTCGCGGATTTAGCTTTTATTGGTAGTTCACCCCCATTTCATTAATAATGGATTCTTGTATAACCGGGATAGTGAAAATTCGACTGAGTTGTCTATACGATTAACTATCTCAATATGACTGTTCTTTGAGCTTTGAAAATTCTAAGATTTCTTCCCTTGCATTTGTCCATACTGGTCGAATTTCTACTACCCGGTATAATCAGTACATGCAAAAATTCTTCGCATGGGCATTGGTGATTATCGTGGCGGTAGGGCTTTTGGGATCGAGTACCTTTATATCGCTTTTTACTAACAAAGCGGAACTCACAACGAGAGAATTAGCATTTACCTGTACGACGGATATGGCGACCAAATATCATATTCATCCTATACTTTCCCTTGTTGCAGAAGGAAAAACCATAGAAGTCCCCTCAAATATCGGAGTTTCACTTACCTGTATGCATCCTCTTCACACGCACGACACTACGGGAGAAATCCATGTGGAATCTCCCGAGCCTCGGGATTTCACGCTGGGAGATTTTTTTGCGGTTTGGGAAAGGTCGCTCTCGAAGGATCGATTCCTGGATTATGTAGCAACTTCGACACACGAGATCGTGATGACGGTAGATGGCAAGCGCAACGAGGAATTTGGGAGTTTGGTGCTTAAGGATAAGCAACAGATTATTTTGGAATATAAGAAGAAGTGAGCCATAGAAAATAGGATCTAGCTGTAGAGAAAATGAATCCCGTTAGAAGCCGCGATCGCTCTGATGGGAAAGATAAATTAGATAACAAGGTCAATAATAAATATTAATATTTGCAGATTGCGAGTAACCGCGATCTGCTTCTAACGGGATGAAATTTGAGTTACCAAAACTTCCTTATGGGTATGACGCGCTTGAGCCTTTTATCGATGCCAACACAATGGAGATTCATCACGCGAAGCATCATCAAGCGTACGTGAATAAATTGAACGAAGCGCTCGCGGCACATCCGGAGATTAATGTGGAGACTTTAGAGTCGCTTTTGATGTCTTTGGATACTTTGCCGCAAGATATGCGCACGGCGGTGAGGAATCATGGAGGGGGACATTTCAATCATTCCTTTTTCTGGACTATTATGGCACCGCCTAAGGGTTCTCCGGATTTAGGAAAAGGAGGAGGGGAGCCGGAGGGAGCACTTAAAGAGGCAATCGCCGAAGCTTTTGGTGACTTTAATGCCTTCAAGGCGGAATTTGCAAAGGCGGCTACGGGGCTTTTTGGATCAGGTTGGACCTGGCTTACGGGCGCGCGCGGAAGTTTGGTTATCATGACTACTCCCAATCAAGATAGTCCGGTGGCGAAGGGAGCAAAGCCTTTGCTTGGTTTGGATGTATGGGAGCACGCCTATTATCTCAAGTATCAGAACAAACGAGCGGATTACATCGAGGCGTTTTGGAATGTGGTGAATTGGGCGGAAGTGGGGAAGAGACTAGGCGCAGCAGGGTGACGCTTGTGAGTTTCTATTCGCTACCACTCGAACTCCCAGCGAGAGTTCTCGTTGGGACCTTCGGCTTCTCTCCTTCGACAAGCTCAGGATCCGTGCCCGTTCAGCCTCAGACCCGCGCGAATAGAACTCGCTGCGCTTAGTTAATAGACTCGAGAATTCCCGCGTGAAACAGGACTTCGCTTTTATAGAAATAAAAAGAGAAGCATTTCTGCTTCACTTTTTATTGTTTGGCCTTTCGTATTATCACGAGGTAGGCTTTGTCAATTATTTTATCGGTAGATCTCCGATCTGGAGTCCAGGCATACAAATCAAAGCGGGGAAGTCTGATCTTTCTTATTTTCGCCCCGTGCATACGCAATCGCTTTAGTGTGCGCTCAAGCGAATTGGTGTACCGTGATTTTTCTTTCGTCGCGTGACTTAGGAATACCGGTGCCAGTCGAATCTCGCCGGTTTTTCTGAGTACTCTCATCATTTCTGAGAAAAGCTTTGAAACTCGTTGTTTTTCATGGCGATAGACATTAGGGATTGCAGCGAAGGAGACAATTAAGTCGAAGCTTTTGTTTTTTAAGGGAAGCCGGTGGGCAACTGGCCGGGACTGATTCCGACTGCTCGGTCGCCAGACGCCGTATGGATATAAGGAATGCTTGCCACTAACACGCAAAAGATGACACGGCTTAGGTCCCGATTTAAGAAGTAGCTCATTTCACGCGCCTTTCTCGACGCTTGTTCGCACCGCCAAAAGCATCCCCACGTGGATGCCCGAGATTCTCGATGCCAAGATTGACCACGGTTTCAGCTTCCCATTGTTCCAACATTCTATTTGCACAATTTAGATCCTTAAGAAGCTGTGATTTCAATCCTTCAGCTCGTTCGACCATCTCCGCTTGCCACGGAATTGTCCTGTCGAGCAAAGCAATAAGCTTTCCGATCTCTCTGAGAGCGCCATCGACATCACCCGCCCGCGTAAGGGAATAAGCAACTGCCTGCTGAACGTGCGGATCAGCAGATTTATTTAATTGCCGCGCCGCATCTGCCACGTCTCGTGGTGACTCGATACGCCGCAAGAACGGCAATGCCTCGTCGCGTATCGCGGAGCCAAGTTCATCAATTAGGCGCGGTGCATCTGCGTTCCACAAATGAGACGGACCACCCAACCGCCACCCGAAATTAAAACCGATATGTTTCGCAGGAACAAACAGAGGCTGAACGAACACCTGCACATAGAACCCCCTGTTGTTCACCGAACGATCAAGAAACAAGCCTCGCAACGTGTGCCGGATCGGCTCCAAAAAAAGCGTTTGTCCATGCAATCTGAAATCCGCAAATTCGGGCAAAAGAGCCCTGCCAATTTTCTCAAAATCTTTCTTTTTCATGGTCGGCAAGTTCACAGGAACGGCGCTGCCAACTTGTTGTTGAATCTGAAGTATGCGTTGTGATGTAAGCGTCGCGCTACCCGTCTTGAGATCAAATACGTTGAGCACTTGGTGGATTAAGAGAAGCAGCGCACGGGATGGAGATCGTTACTATTTAGGCGTTGTAAATGAGTAGGTTAAGATTATTACAATGGCAGGATCTGTCAAGGCGGTTCGCAAATAACATGTCATTTATACTCGCCATCGCCGAATTCCTAAGATGAAGACAACATGAAGACACGGACACTGGCTGAGCACCTGACGGGGAATGGTACCATTATTAGCGCTGCCGCGGAACGAGCGGCTAGGTGTCCTAAAAACGCCAAGGCCGAATTTCCGTCCCCCAATTCGTGGTTCGCCAAGCAGTTTCCGAAAATACATGCGCATTACGGAAATCCGATCGCTCTGAAGCAGAACCGGGACGGCGACGTGCGTGCTCTGCGCCGCTATCTGGGATCACTATCGTATCCAATATAGCCAAAGGATACTGGCAGATCAGATGCGTCGCGAGCGTCGTTAATCAAACATTGCCCAGCCCAACACTTCACCGTGTTGGGCTGCGACATTTTTATATAGTTTGAGGTTTCTTGCCTTCGAGTTGGATTTTTTTCAAAACAAGTTTGCCCTCGCGGATTTCGGCTTCGAGCAGTTTTACTCTTTTTCCATTTTTCATGGTCCACGTGCCCGGTTCGGGATTTAACGCGCGGATTTTGCGATCGATTAGGATGGCAAGTTCCTTATCGCCAGATTCGGCGGCGGAGAGTTCTTTTTCATCTATGCATGCATCTTGGGTCGAAAACTTTTTAGTGAACGTGGCTTTCGTGTGATCTTGAGGGGTGGGAGTGATTTTCCCCGCCAAAAAATCCGGCAGAATTTCTACTAATGTCTTTCCGGAGAGTTCTGCAAGAGCCTTATCCAACTCCTCGTAATTTCTATTATCAATAAGTAGACTGCGCTGTGCGAGAATTGGGCCATTGTCAATCTTTTTATCCATCAGGAATAGTGTAGTACCTGCCTCGCGGTCGCCTGAGAGGATCGTACTCTGCACCGGTGTCGGACCCCGGTGACGAGGAAGAAGAGAGTGATGCACGACGATAGTGCCTAAGCGGGGGAGTGTAAATATCGGCTCGGAAATAATTTTGGCGTAGGTGGCGACGAGGAAGAAATCGAATTGAGAATTGAGAATTGAGAATTGAGAAGGGTTTAGTCTTTCTGGTTGGAGAATTGTGATTTTATCCCTAATTCCTGATTTATAATTTATGATTCGTTCTTTCACTGCCGGGGCAGTTAGAACTTTTTTTCGCCCTGCGGGTCTATCAGGATTGCAGATGACTAAAGACGGTACGAAGCCATTCGCGACCAGAGTGTCGAGTATTATCGCCGCGAACCAGGGACTGCCGAAGAAAGCGAATTGCATAAATTTCTAATTCCTAATTACTAATTTCTAGATTATTATCCAATTTCTAAACTTTTTGTCATTTGTTAGAAATTAGAAATTCGATATTAGAAATTATCTTGGAGCTTTTCTTGCGAGGCGTTCGGATGCCGGGATTTCATACGTGCTCGTCGCGCGGTCAATGAAGAGCATGCCGTTTAGATGGTCCATTTCATGCTGAAACACTCGCGCGAGGAGTGCCCAGGCTTTGATTTTTATAGGTTTGCCCTTTTTATCCTGTCCTTTGATCGTAATTTCGCGCGCTCGCGGCACTTCACCGAATGTTTTAGGAATACTCAAGCAGCCTTCCTCGCTTATCTCCATTTCCTTACTTACTTTTTCAATTTTCGGGTTAAACACTGCGTAAAACTTAGTTTCTCCTTGGGCGCCTTGGACTTCGGCGATAAACACCTGTGCGTCCACGCCGATTTGATTCGCTGAGAGACCAATTCCCTTCGCCGCATGCATAGCTTTTTTCATTTTGGCGAGAAGCTCTTGAATTTCTTTCGGGGTATGCGCCGAAAAATCAAACGGTTTGGTTTTCCGTCTCAAGAATTTATATTCTTCCTTATCGGTAATAAGGAAAATATGATCAGCGATGGTGAGCGGCATTTCGTTTGGATTTCTTAGGTTTGATCTCCGAAAGGCATGACATGAAATATGCGCCTTTATTTTGGATGTGAGTTTGTTCGGCAATTCGTTTTGCGAGGCTTAATAGTGCCTCGGAGTCCCGCTCTTTAGCAAGTTTGATATAGAGGGCTTTGTGCGTACGATCGTGGAGAAGATCTGCGAGTTGGAGGCCGATCAGCTGAAACCGGCTGTACACATGCGATTCTTTCTTGCGAGTTCGGAGCTTTATGAGGTACTCAGTCTTCACAGCTTCGGCGGATTTGTCCTCTTTAAAGGGCATGAGAGTATTCTAAATCAAAGTAAGAAACTTGTCCTTTTTTGTGGAGAGTTCTTCATATATCTATTTGATTTGCGCTTTACCCCTGGTACAATAAAGTTCAATGCCATTTTCACTGAATCGACGCAGGGTTGGCGCTATAGTTGGGATTTCTTTATTCGCATTCCTCCTCGTTTTAGGAGGAGCTTTTGTGGGTTTTCAGGCGGGGATTCGCATGCCTAAGACTATCTTGGTCAAAGGAGTTACAGGGATCGATAATCGGGAGGTGAGCGCGGATTTCGGGACTTTTTGGCAGGCTTGGGAAACTATCGAAGATTTGCATCTCAAAGATAAAGATGTGAACGCGCAAGAGAAGGTGTATGGAGCTATTTCCGGACTGGTAGGATCGCTTGAAGATCCTTATTCGGACTTTTTCAAGCCGAGTGATAGCAAGCAGTTTCAAGATGATATCCGGGGCAGTTTTGGAGGAATTGGAGCGGAACTCGGCATTCGGAAGAATCAGCTTTTGATCATCGCACCGCTCAAAAATACTCCGGCGAGTAAGGCGGGACTTAAAGCAGGAGACAAAATTTTACGCGTAAACTCGACTTCCACGGACGGTATTAGTATTGATGACGCCGTGCGGATGATCCGCGGCAAGGAGGGTACCTCTCTTACACTGACTATATTCCGAGATTCCTGGGAGCGACCCAAGGATATCAAGATTGTACGGGAGCAGATCACGGTACCCACGCTCGATTTTGAAATGAAAGAAGGCGATATTGGTTATCTCCATCTCTACAGCTTCAATAGGAATGCCGGTTCCCTCTTCTATCAGGCGATGGTGGAGGCATCGACGCAAGGGGCCCGCGGGCTTATTCTCGATTTGCGAAATAATCCTGGAGGTTATCTCGAGGCGGCGGTTAATTTGGCGGGATGGTTCTTGCCGCGCGGAACGCTTGTGGTAAGTGAGGAGGGGCGCGAGGGGGTGATGGATCAACTTCGGGCGAATGGCAATGCAGCTCTTGCGGATTTTCCCGTGGTAGTGCTTATCAACCAAGGATCGGCTTCGGCTTCGGAAATTCTTGCCGGGGCATTAAGGGACAGCCGCAAGGTTAAATTGATCGGCGAACAAAGTTTTGGAAAAGGAACGGTGCAACAACTTACCGATCTTCGGGACGGCTCTTCTTTAAAACTCACGATCGCGCATTGGGTCTTGCCCAGCGGGGCAATTCTTGAGGGAAAAGGATTAATGCCTGATATCGAGGTAAAGAAAACCGATGAGGATGAAGAGAAGAAGCGGGATCCGCAACTCGATAAGGCCATCGAGGTTTTGAAGCAGGAAATGAAGAAGGCGTACGACGGAAGGATATTCCGTTAAATTCAACGTCCAAATATCAAAGTTCAAAGATGAAAGTTATATTCCTCAAGGATGTGCCGGGCCGTGGGAGAAAAAATGATGTAAAAGAGGTGAGTGATGGCTATGCTCGGAACTTTTTGTTGCCCAATAATTTGGCGAAGCTTGCGACTTCCGGAGCGCTCAAAAACCTCGAAGGTTTGAAGCTTGAACGTGAAAAGGAAGATCAGGAGCTTTTGAAGCATATTGCAGAACTTAAGCGCATACTTAAAGAGCGCACATTGGAATTTAAGGTAAAGGCAGATGAGGCCGGGTCGGTGTTCGGGTCGGTCAATAAAGACCAGGTACTTTCTGCGCTTCGTGAGCAAAAACTTTTAGGGAAAGAGCGTGCCGAAGTGGAGTTGGAACATCCACTTAAAACCCTGGGAGAACATCGGGTGAAGATTCGCTTTCCGCGCGGAGGAGAGATGGTGGAGGTGAAGGTATCTATTAAGTCGGAATAGACAGACGATTCGCGCGTTCGCCCTTTTTGGAAAGGGTTTTTTCGGGTTTCATACCCAGTTCACTTAGCATGTGGGATAACGGAATAAAGGTCGTGGAAGCTTCAGCGAAAATTATGAAACAATGAAAATTTTCCTCGGTGCAATCATGGTGAGCGCGATGGTGGGCAGTATTTTGTTCGCCGGAGGCGTACACGCTCAAACAGTCACTGCTGATCAAATGATCGGGGCGCAAACTCGAGTGCAGCTCGATGGAGCATTGGATACTCTCCAAGGAACTCTGAACGTTTTGAGAGCTCGGTTGAATACTGGAAACACGCCGGCCTCTCCTCAAGGAGTAAATAACAATTTGGAGAATATCGAGGGAACTTTGAGTGCAATGCGCTCAACTCTTTTAGCCTTCGATAACCAAGCCCGAACACTCGCGTTGGGAGGCACTCCGGGAGTACCGAATACCGGTTTCCCTGGATTGCCGAATACTGGCGGAGGGGGAGCGGCACAGGCTCGATAATCAAAAATCCCGCTATAGCGGGATTTTTGATTGAGGGGCTAGGCTACGGAGACTACGGTGGTTTTGCGGCGATTACCGTCGAAACCCACTTTAGATTTCATCGAGAACTTTACTACGCCATCTTTTCCGGCGTAGAGGGTATCATCTCCACCGCGCCGAACATTCGCACCTTCAATATATTTCGAACCGCGCTGACGAAGAATAATTTGCCCCCGGAAAGCTTTTGCTCCATCCTGAATTTTGACTCCCAGACGTTTCGCACGCGAATCTCGTCCAAGTTTTGTTGACCCTAGGGCTTTTGTATGTGCCATGAGATTAGAAAATAGAAAGTAGAATCTAGAAAGTAGAATAGATGCGGGTTCGAATCGCTACATTCTAAATTCTACATGCTACATTCTGTAAGGCTCATTCTATGTTAGAATGACCGTAATGTCAACGCAACAAACCCTTGTTTTGGATATAGAAACCGTAGGGGAAGACTACGATTCATTGGATAAGGCCACCCAGGAAAGTCTTACCCGTTGGATTAAAAAAGAATCCGGATCGGAAGAGGAATATAAGCTGGCCCTCGAAGATTTAAAGGCAGGATTGGGATTTTCTCCTCTTACGGGTTCGATTGCGGCGATCGGGATGCTCGATTTTCAGAAGAATGAGGGGGCAGTTTATTTCCAGGCGCCTGGGAAACAATATGAGGAAATCAAAGAGGAAGGGATTGCATTTAAAGCAATGGACGAGAAAGAAATGCTCACCAAATTTTGGGAAGTGGCGAAAAAATATCAGGTATTCGTGACGTTCAATGGCCGGACGTTTGATGTGCCATTTCTTTTTATTCGATCCGCAGTGCACGGTATACGTCCGAGTAAAGATTTGATGCGCGGAAGGTATCTTTATCAAAACAATCCCGATGCGCTTCATATCGATCTCTTGGAGCAGCTTACTTTCTACGGGTGCGTGCGGCGAAAGGGGAGTTTGCATCTATGGTCGCGGGCGTTTGGGATCGAAAGTCCCAAGGCGGCGGGAGTTACCGGGGATGATGTGGGTCCACTTTTTAAAAAGAAGAAGTTTTTAGAAATTGCGCGGTATAACGTGGGAGATCTTCGGGCTACCCGGGCGCTCTATGAGAAGTGGAGAGAATTGCTAAGCTTTTAATTTCTAATTCCTAATATCTAATTTCTAATGGATTGGGTATACAGGCTAAGAGATTGGTGCATATTCTATAAGCAGGAGATAGGTTTAGTGATTATAATTATTTTTACCGCCACCTTGAGCTTCGCACTTGGGTATCTCGCGAATCGAGAGTTCACGAATGTTCCGATCGTGATTGAGCAGCATTCTTCGAGCATTCCAGCTTCTACTCCTTAATCTTTACAATACTCTCTGTATATTTTATTTATTTCTCATCTTTAACAACGAGAGGAATAAATATGGATATTACGACTGAAGCGGCAGAAGCGCAGTTTGTCGAGCAGGGAGCTACGCGATGTGTGGTCGTCCCCACTCCCAACGTCGTCACTTTGGATGACATTGTAGCAGTGAGCTCCCAAGCATGGATTCCTGATGTGGACGAAGCGGGGGATGATAAAATAGTCGTTCGTTTAGGAGCCGATCCTCAAAAAGCTTATGAGCCGGACCAACTTTTCACGGCTTTACGGCTGGCCCGTGGAGAAGTGATTGTTCTTGCGCCGTATCGAGAAGGAGAAAATAAAGAAAATTAATTTCGCCCAAACAGGCACATGCACTAACAAGAGTACTTGTTGGTGCATTGCTTTTTTAACTCACCGATATTTGCTGCGGCCAGCGGGCGCGGGCGTAGGATTCGGCTTCGCTCATCTTTAAAGGAGTGGAAATATTACCGGTGCGCACGTAAAAGTGTTCGGTGTTGTCCACGCGAAGATAGACCGGCACGGCACTCGGAGCTACATCCACCACGGCCACTTCCCGGCCTTGCACTGTAGGAAAGCGGAGGCGTACAAGATGGCGAAGGTCTGGCCCGATCATGGCGTTGAAGATTTGAGTAAAATGACTTTCGAACCCGTCGCTATTCTGGCGGCCTAAGGTTTTGTAATCCGCTTCTAATCCGAGAGGTTCTCGCGAATCATCTACGCCAATTACGAGATGCCCGCCGCCGGAATTGAGGAATGCAGCCACCGTTTTCATGGCCATTTTCTCGAGCTCCCGGTTCACTTGCTTGGAGCGCTGATCAAAACGGAGGGAAGATTTAAATTCCAGCTTTTCATGTTCTTCCTGGGCCAAAAGTTCGGTTACGTGGGTATGTTCGCCGGGGACTTGGTGCGGATTGCTTAAAAATTCAGTAATAAGATCTAGGTATTTTTTGGGGTAAGAAATATCCGGCAAGACGAGCGAGATAACAGAGGAATTGCTATGAAGATAAATAGATCCGTAGTGGAGAAATTTGCCGAGGGGGCTCGCGGAAGAGGAGACGGAGGAGAGTTCGCGCATCGGAACATTCCGGCTTTTTTTGAAGAATACTCCCTTGTAATGGGAGATCATCCGGGGGGTTACTAGGTAGGATTCGTAGTACCAGCTCAAGAATGCATAAACGGTAATTACAAATTGTGCCCCGGAGAGTACTAGAAACTTTAGAGCTTGATAGGAGATAAGACTTGGGACCAGCGGGAGTTGGAGAAAAAACTCATATTTATGGTTGCCCAAGGCGGCGACCAGGTAATAGAGCACGAAAGCCGCCAATTCTATAAGCACCAGCGTGCGAATCACTACAATAGGACTGCGCCTTATGTTTATCTCCGTCTGCATCGCGGTCTATAGGTGTAGTCTAGACTGAATTTGGAGAGGTGGGAAGGTGGTTTTTTGTTGCTGATTTTCTTTGATCGTTATATAACAATTACAGCAGATTTGAGCGTTATGAAAAAGATTTCGTGGCAGGAGTTGGCACTGCGAAAGCTCGAAGGTCGAAAGGTTTATTGGAGAGATTCATGTGGAGTGGAAACACTTCAAGGAGATGTAGGAGAATTTGACATAGTTCCAGGCGGGGATGGGATTTTTTATCTGGAAGATGGAAATCAATGTATTAGTATGGAGTCGGAGGGCTCGCCTTGGGAGCTTCCCGATGGCACTCTAGAGATTCATTTTCCTTGCGGGGCGATTATCATAAAGCCCATTCCAATAGATTTTTCTAACCAAATAGCTATCGCAGAATAACCAGAATCGGTTTTTTAACAACGGGCCGTCCCAGGAGGAACGGCCTGAAAGATTTTTACAGACTCGTTTTGATTATATCTATAATCTCCTGATGCAAAATCCCGTTTGAGGCAATATGTCCTTTTACTTTTTGATCGTATCTTTGGTCATTTCCGAAGATATCTGTAAATGTGCCGCCGGCTTCTTCCACTATTATTTTCGAAGCGGCACTGTCGTGTGCATTTTCTCCCCCAAAGATACTTGCGGCGAATTCTCCATTTGCCACAAGCATGTCCATATATACGATTGAACCGAAGTTCAAAGACCAGCCTTTTCTACTCTCAAGGATTTCCGCGACTTGGAAAAAGTTATATTTTTCATTTTTACGCAATGCTATTCCTATGATTGTGCTTTCAAACGAAGCTGACGTTGAAACCCTGATTTTTTCGTTATTTAAGGTAGCTCCCTTGTTTTTTTCGGCGAGAAACAAATGATCGAGAAAAGGATCATACACTATTCCTAAAATACTTTCCCCATTTTTTACGAGTGCCAGGGCGAATACGCAATTAGGGATCCCATGCGAGAAGGGGATGGTGCCGTCCACAGGATCGCATACCCACGTGTATTCGCTTCCCTCTAAGAGATTGCTGCCTTCTTCGGCGAGTACGCTGTGACCGGGAAAATTTTTTTGTATTGCGTCAAGCACAAGCTGGTTAATCTTCGTGTCTGTTTCGGTCAAAGGAGTGTTGTCGGATTTCCATTCCTTTTTCATACCCAGTGCGAAATTTGCTTTTATAATTTTACCAGCCTCTTTCGCGAGTTCAATTGAAAACCTTTTATAATCTTTCATGTTAAGTGAGGTATTTCACGCGTTTCAGCCAATAGTCGTTTTCCCATTCCCACAGGCGTTTCGCGCCCAGGAAGGCGGCATAATCTTCTTGCCAGTAGGGGAATTCCTTAAGTTCGATGTCGCCTTTCATTTCGGACCATTCGTGTGCGTGGGCTACTAAGCCTCGGCCGTTTCCCGAGCGGATTTTTTCCCGGCCGCCTTTGAGGCGCCGGATCGCGCCGCAGAGATTGCAGGTTTGGATTTGATCGATTTTTAATATCCAGCGGGTTTGGAGGTTAGAGAAAGAATCTTTTAGCGCGTCCATATAGGCACTGGTTTGAAGATTATAGTCGCGGTAGATAGCTTGAGAGGTTTTTATATCTAATACGCCGAATTTACCGTCAATAATTGCCAATGCATCCACGGTGCCGGCGTAACGCTCTCCGTAGTGCACCACTCGGCGTTCCACAAGTTCCGGGGAAACTTGTATATTTTTCGTATCGAGAAATTCTAAAAACGAATTCACTGCAGGAGCGACGGAAGCTGGAATTTTAGGGTTTTTGCCAAGTAAAAGTCCTTCTACGGTTTCATGAATAAGCGTGCCTTCTTCGGCAGACTTTTCGGTAATTGCGGCGGCCGCTTTGAAGCTCGCAGCTTCACCGTAAAACCGGTAAAGAGCCGGTTTGGCCTTGATTGAGACTATTTTTGTGACTCGAGGATACCAAATATCGTCTATGGTATAACCGCATGCCTCTTTGAAGCTTTCTTTGTCCTTGAAATTGTCGAACATGGGCAGAATCTAGAAAATAGAAAGTAGAAAATAGAATTAGATGTGGCTTTATAATACTATTTCATTGCGTGATTTCGCAAACTTCTTTGGCCGAAAAACACGAGGCATGTAACAAGTGCCGTTTCGAGGAATGTATACACTGGGCTTATGAGGTTGGCGGCATTCCAGATTCTCGTTGAGAGAATACTCAAGAGCGAGGCGGTCATAACCAAACACCATCCCAATGCGAGTTCCGAGCCCGGATCTTTATAGGATTTTACGATTGTAGGCAGGGCGGCAAAGAAATCTCCCAATGTTGAAAATGCGATTGCAATTACCGGCTGACTCGTAATTTGCCATAAAGTAATTGCCAGAATTGCAAGAGCTAGGCATGTCCAATCTAAAAGGGTGTATTTCTTATATCCGTATCCCCACAAAGCCAAGAAGGCGATAAGTAAGCTATTGCAGGTGATGGTAATAAGAAGAATGATTGACCACGATGCTCCTGCGCTGATTTGAGCGGCAATTGCGATAACTCCCAATAAGCCCCAAAGCATGAAGGAAATCGCATTGGGGCGCGTATTTCCTTGAATCATGCTCTTCACATAAGGAATAACTGAGACGGTCTGAATTACGCCCGAAGCGATTCCTAAAGAGAGATGCTAGTCCATTATTTTTTTAATAAGGTATCCGTGAGGCGAACAATGCTGCCGGCGCCCATCATAATGAGCACTGCGGAGCGGTGCCGAGCGAGTAGCGAGTAGCGAGTAGCAAGGAGTAGCTTTACTAGGTACTCTTTTAATTTTGTGGGGTTGGAGAGATATAGTATCGGTTTCTTGGGATATTTTTTTTGAATTGCCTTGGCCAGAGTTTCAGAGGTGAAGCGAGGGTTGACTTGGTCTCGGCCGCGAACTTGATAGGTGGGAAGGAGAAGAACTGCATCGGCGTTTTCGAAGGAGGCAGAGAATTCTTTAAATAGTTTTTCGAGGCGTAGCGCTTGGTGGGGTTCAAAAACGCATATAAGAGGGGAGTCAGGAAACTTTTCTTTGAATGCGGCAAGGGTGGCGTGAATTTCAGTCGGGTGATGGGCGTAATCGTCGTACACCAGCAAAGAGCGTATAGCACGTAGCGAATGGCCGGAATTCTTTGTTTTAGTAATTTGCCCTTTGTTATTTGCTATTTGCCATTTGCCTCGGTATTCCATGCGGCGCCAGGCTCCTTTATAGGCGCCGAGCGCACTTAATGCGATTTTTTGCGGAACCTTAAAAACTTTTGTTGCGACAGTGAAGGCTGCGAGCGCATTCGATACATTGTGAATTCCGGCTATTTGCAGTTTGCTTTTTATGAGCTTAGCTTCTTTATTTTTTGTGGAATACCAGAATACTTTAAGCTGATTTTTCTCCGCAATCTTTTTTATCCTTTTACTCAGAGGCCAAAGATTTCGATCGTCGCGATTCAAGACTAACGTACCGCCGCGCGTGGTATGCGATAAAAAGGCGAGAAATGTTTTCTGAATTTCCTTAAGAGAAAAATAGATATCCAAATGTTCGCGATCAATGTTTGTGACGATGGTTACTAGCGGTGAGTAGTAAAGGAAAGCTTTGCCATATTCGTCGGCTTCGAGCACTAAGAGGGGACTGGCTCCCTTTCTAAAATTGGAGTTTTTGAACTCTTTTAAGGTGGTACCGATAATTACTGTCGGATCAAGGTTTCCTTTTATGAGCGTGAGGGCGGTGAGTGCGGTTGTGGTACTTTTCCCATGTGCGCCTGCGATCGCAATGGTTTTATACTCCTGACTTATAAAGCCAAGTGTCTCGGGATATGAAAATACCGGAATGTTGTTTTTGATCGCAGCCTGGAGTTCAGAATTGGCTCTGTCGATGGCTTGGCTTCGGATTACCAGTGCGGTGCCTCTGGGAATATTTTTGCCGTGGTGTCCCGTAAGCACTTTTATTCCATCCTGGCGCAATTGTTTCGCAATTATGCTTTCTCCGTCCGCATCAGAGCCGGATGCTTTAAAACCTTGTGATTTAAACCACCGAGCAAGCGCGCTCATGCCGATCCCGCCTATGCCGATGAGATGTACCCGATTAGAATTCGTGTCCGAAATCTTAAACATTGTTTAGAGTAGAAATTCTTTTACCAATACGGCGGCGGCGGAAAGAAGGAGAACGGCCTCGAGCGGAAAAGTGATGCTTTGAGTCATGTACGCTCGAATAATGCCCCAATAATGCCTTATAAGCGTTTTTTCCGTGGCAAGGTCCCTGTCAGGATACTTTCCTAAGGCAAAGTAGCGATTAGAGAGCGGCCAAAGCCACCGAACCCCGAATTCTAAGGAATCTCCCATAAAGTGACTCCATGGGGCAAGCCATATAAGGAGGCCCAAGACCCATATAAAGGAATTTGGGGCTATTAGAGCCGTTATAAGGCCAATAGTCAGCCATATGATAGGTGCATGAGTGATATAACGTCTGTGCGTGTCGGAGTCCGTAAAGCGCATAGATTTGCGCGAACTAAAAAATGGAATGAAGTCTATGTCCGGGATTGCGCCTAAGATTGTACCAGCGAGAAGAATAAATCCGGCCTCCGTGGGCGTGAACGCCACATTCGAAAGCTTAAGAAGCCCATAGGAGGTAAGAAAGCCGGCGGCAAGATGTCCTGGAGGTAACATTGGTTTTATTAGATTCGAACTGTCGTAGAATAACTGTTTTACGACATTTTATATTCCCACTTCCAATTACCTCGGTTACCGCCCTTATAGGATTTCATTTCTTCGTGTATCTGTTTCAATCTGAATAGATCATTTGGGTTCCAATCTAACTTTCGAGTTCCTCGAGGATTGCCAGTACTATTGATGTTTGTTTTTCTTCCTTTATTTTTATTGAGTAGATATACGGCTTCTTTCCATAAATCGAAATCAAGCCGTTTCTGCGCATGGAGTTGGTATTTTTCGAAGAAAGGGATAATCACTTGCTGCAGATCATTCATGTCCTGGACCGAATATCTTACTGAGCCCGTTTTATTGGGTGCCCATACCTTTCCACAACCAATTGTATTTCTTATCTTTTGCAAACTCAGCATCCCAATAAAAATATTCCGGACTACCCATTCTATCGCGTCGAACATCTCTTCGAAATTTTAATGCGAAGCAACCTTCTCCATCTACGAAGCCTGCAACGTATTCTCCAGAAATCATAATTAAACTATATCATACTGTCGCACAATTGCGCACAAGAATTATGGGAGTCATTTCATCATCCTGTCCCATGGGGTTGTCTAAAAGAATTAAGCGGGCAATTTTTTTGTCTACTGGAACTGAGGCGCTCGTTGCAATCACTTCTACGTTGATATTGTTGCCATCTATTATGACCGTTCCCAGGCCGGTTTTCGATTCTAGATCGATGCATACCTTCTCGGGCTCTTTAGGAGGCAGCGCGGCATATTCTTTGTAGGGATCCATAGAGGCGGGATTGAAACCGTCGATTTCGGAGATTCGATGACCCGCGACTCGCCAGAATATTCCCCTCACCCCAATCATTTTTCCTATTGCGCCTAAAAGCATTGCAAGAATAATTCGAGGATGTCCGGCGAGTTCCACGGCGAGCTGCATTTTTTCCGGCCGAGAAAAACCGATGTCATTCGGATATTTTTTCACTCCTTTCACGATAAGCTTCGCGAGCCAGCCGGCTTTGACTGTGGAAATATGCCGGACGTTATTTTGGCATATTGAAACTACTTTTTCGGAAATAGCGATCCAATCCCCTTTTTGTGCGAGCGGAATCGCGTATCGTTTTATAATTTCTTCGAGAGATTCTCCGAACTGAATGTGGTGAGTGCGAACAGGAATCCGTTCATAGCGGATACCCTCTACTTCTTTTATTGGTGTCATATTCGAATAGTATCAATTATCCATTGAATAATTATTATGATTATTCCGGCTGTCCAGAATATAAATATAGTGGCCACTGAAACTAACCAGGCAAATATATTTAAAATAATGAACCCTATTGTTCGAAACGTGGTGCGGATCGTTTCTCCAAGACGAGCTCCCGCGCCTTTGAAGGATTCGCGCGATAAGGACCACGAAGAAAGAGAGCGATTCAAATCTCCCGTAGATTGCAAAAGATTTTGAATTGACCGTGGCAGCTTGGAAGTCCAGTCGCCTTCTATGAGTGGAGCGGGAGTAAATTGAACTTCTGCCGCTTTGACTCCGAGGCATGAACCAAGGAAAGCGATGCATGCTATTACTAGAAGTTTTCTTCCCGCCATATCTATATTCTACTCCTTTAGAGGTATCCCATCGGGTTTAGATCTCCCCCAAGGGGCATTGGTCCACAAGATTTCGTCATCCCAAGGTAATATGTTGGAGCTGCAAATACTACGAAGTGCAAGTGAGGTCCTGTGGCCCAGCCAGTGCGTCCCATATACCCGATTACTTCTCCTCTCTCGACGCGCTGGCCTTTTACGACGGCTTGACGGGAAAGGTGTGCGTAGAGGGTGACTAAATTATTGGTGTGTTTTACTACGATGAATTTTCCATATGCGGCACGGGGACAGTAATTATCCTGGTTACCTACTGCTACCACTTTCCCCTCTTCAGCGGCTACTATTGGCGTACCCACCGGAGAACCGATGTCGATACCGTTATGCCATTTGCCTCGATAGGTGGTTTTGGCAAAGCCGGTGGAGCCATAGCCTTGCGTAATGAAATTGCGGCCAACGTTTACCGGAAATGCCAAGATTCCTCCCTTGACCGGGGGTAAGGTGCTGGGATCGATCTTTGTCCGAAGTACTGAGTTTAGGGCTTCGATTTCGTCCGCGATTCGCTCCTGCTCTTTCTCGAGTTCGGTCAATTCTTTCTGATATACCGTTTCTTTACTCTTGGTGACTTTAAGAATCGATTCCCGTTCGGAACGCTGATCTTGCACAATCAGTTTTTTGTTCTTGAGACTATTTTGGTGAAATAAAGCATTGGCTCTTTTTTTATTGGCTTCTGTGAGTTTTTTGTCATATTCTTCGTGAAGTGTTCTCAGGTTTTCTACGTCGACCGTAAGTTGTGCTTGGAGATTGGTGAGTGATTGCGCCTCAAGAACTCCATCTGCGAGGCTTGCATTGCGAAGAAACATAGCAAGCAGATTCTCCCCTTTTCCATCTAGGCGCTGGATTTCGTTTAAAATTTGAGCTATGGCGGCTTGCTTGTCACCAAAGGAAGCGCGGATATCCTTCAGATCGATCTCTAAAGAATCTATCTCGTATGCCAGTTTTTGTGCCGTGAGTTCATCTGAGCGAATACTTAAATTCAACTGGCTTATATTCCGATCGATTGATGCTAATTCTTGTTGTAATGAGCGTTTTTCGTTGCGGGTACTTTGAAGCTCTTGCCGAGCGCTTTCGAGTTTGGGTTGCAAAGTTTCAAGCTCTTTTGAGTGGGCTTGAATTTGGCGTTCTAATTCTTCCCGGGTGAGCCCAGACGGGTTAGTTTGCGCGAAGAGTCCGGATTGGCTGGCAAAAAAAATTGCCAATGCTCCAAGCAAAATTAGAATGCCGCGAAATTTGGTAGTCATAGTTTCTAAATTTTTTTCAGGGCAATTTCTAATCTCCTAAGAGTTTCTGTTTTGCCCAGTATTGACGCTATATCTAAAGGATCAGGCGAAGCCATTTGACCCGAGAGTGCCGCACGCAACGGCCAAAGTACATTTCCCTTCCCTTTGGTTTCTATAAGATTTCTAAGGGCGGCCATGATTCCTTCCCGGGTGAACTTTTTTTCGGTGAGCGGAGCGAAGCATTCTTTGAGGGAAGAGATCATTTGCTTGGTTTCTTCCTTGGGCGAATCCTTCCAATTCAGGAGTGAGGATGGATAATCCGGGAGTGAAAAGAATAAGCCCGCAGACTCCGAAAATTCCGAGAACGTTCGTATTCGATCTCGTTCTAATCGGATTAAGCCGCGGAGCATTTCGCTGTTTGGAGTCAGATTTTTCTTTTTCAGGAACGGATCCAAAAATTTCGCAATTTCTTCCTCTGACAGCTTGCGCAGATGTTCGCGGTTTAGCCATAGTAATTTTTTTTCATTAAATACCGCTCCGGCTTTTTGCACGCGAGAAAGATCAAATTCCTGAATTAACTCTTTAAGAGTAAAGACTTCTTTATCGTGAGACGGATGCCAGCCCAAAAGCGCCAAAAAGTTCAAGATGGCCCCTGGGAGAAATCCCCTTTCCCGGTATTCGAGGAGAGAAGTTTCTGCATATCGCTTCGAAAGTTTTTTGCGTTCTCCGTCTAAAATGAGCGGCAGATGCCCGTAAATTGGCTCCGCAAGACCCATCGCTTTTTGCATCAAAATCTGTTTCGGAGTGTTTGAGAGATGTTCTTCACCCCGAATCACGTGAGATATTTGCATTTCGTGATCATCCACGACTACCGCAAAATTATAAAGTGGCGAGTGTACGTCTTTTGCAATTACGAAATCTCCAAAAAGCGCGGCATCAAATTTTACTTTTCCGCGGATTAAATCTTTAAATTCTATTTCCACTTCGGGAGTCTTGAATCGAATTACCTCTGGTTTTTTGCCCGCTGGAGGATTTTTTAAATTGCGGCAATGGCCTCCATATTTGGCAGGCATACCTTGGGCGAGGAGAGCTTGCCGCTCAGCTTCGAGTTCTTCCTTGCTGCAATAGCAATAATATGCGCGATGTTCCTCAAGCAGCTTCGCGAGATATTTCTCGTATAGCGCAGTACGTTCGCTCTGGCGATAAGGACCAAGGTTCCCCTTGCCGGGTCCTTCGTCATAGTCCAAACCTAACCACGCGAGCATTTCAAGAATTTCTGCCTCGTATTCCTTCTTTGAGCGCTCAGCGTCGGTATCTTCAATCCGCAGAATAAAGACTCCTCCCTGCTTCCTTGCGAAGAGCCAATTAAAAAGAGTGGTGCGCACTCCTCCGACATGCCAATGGCCGGTGGGACTAGGAGCAAATCGAACGCGGACTTTTTCAATGTGTTTCGCGGTCATAGGCCCTACTTTACCAGCTTTGGACTGATTTTTCTAGGTTAATACCCCATGAATATTGAGGTAGAGAACGGAATCTTTATGGTGCAAGGGCTCGAGGGCGGTGAAAGTTTCAGTTCTTGCCTAGAAGAAGGATTTCTTGTGCAATTACTTCTGCTGCGGTGGGTTTAAAAAAACTTGTGGCTGCGGCGGACATACGCTCTTTAACCGAAGAATCCGTGAGTATTTTTTTCAAGGCACTCACGAAAATTTCCTGGAGAAGATTCGCTTCTTCGATGATTATTCCCCCACCTACTTTTTTAAACTCTCGCGCGTTTGCCCGTTGATGATCATTCGCGGATTCCGGCAGAGGGATGAGGATCATGGGTTTTCCAAATGCAGCAGCTTCTGAGATCGTGCCATTTCCTGCGCGTCCCACTATGCAATCAGCAGCTGCCAGTACATTTTTGAGCTCTTCAGTTATATACGCCACCACTTTATAAGACGTGGCACTTGGGAACGCCGCCTTGGAGAGGGCTTCAATCTCAGAAAAATTGTTCGTACCTGTTTGATGAAAAAGTTGTGTTTCTTTAAGGATTGTGGGAAGATTTGCGACTATAAATTCGTTGATTCTTTGAGAGCCTTGTGAACCTCCTAGTATTACCGTGAGCGGAGCTTCGGGGTTGAATCCGAGGAGTTGTTTCGCAACTTTCGGTTCGGGTTTGTCTTTAATAAGCCAGGGCCGTACGGGATTGCCTACCGTAGCGGTTCTGGTCGGGTCAAAATAACGTTTGGCTTCCTCGAATGTAATTGCGATTCGCGTGGCAAAATGGGACGATAGGATATTCGTGGCTCCGGGGATGGCATCGGATTCGTGGATGAGTATCGGAATTTTATAAAACCAGCCTGCAAGTACTACGGGGAAGGCGCCGGGACCACCTTTCGAAAAAATCACGTCGGGCATATACCAAAAAATCTTTAAAAAGGCCTGAAAGATTCCTATGAAAAACTTTGGAACGTCGAGGATATTTTGAAGCGTGGAATAGCTGCGAAGCTTCGCGCCCATTATTGAGCGGCGCTTTATTCCCGCGTTAGTAAATAACGGCGCAAATGCGTCTTTCGGGCCAAAGTGTACTATTTCCAGATTCGCTTTTTGTGCCGTGCCGATCCGCTGGAGCTCTTCCGCAATTGCAAGCAGGGGGTATACGTGTCCCCCGCTCCCGCCGCCCGTGAGTGCGATTCGAATTTTATTCATGGAATTGAGAATTTAGAATTGTGAATTGCGAATTACTCCCAATTTTCAATTAACACTCCGTGATTCTTAAATGCTAGGCTACTTCAGAATTGTAGCATTCTTTTAATTCACTTCTGCTTGATAGCATTGTTCGCAGTAGATAAGTTCTGGTCTTTCGGGGGCGTAGCTCGACTCAAATTCATTGGGACATTCCCCTGCTTCGTGGAAGTGTTTGGTGGTATTGTGATAGACTTCGTTATCGGAAGCAGTGCCTGCGCAGCGACATTTTCTTTTCCATAGCATGAGCGGATTTCTTTGCTTGAGACGTGCATAGTGGCGGCAATTCGGACAAAGATTCGGGATGGGAAGATTCAGCTTTCGATAAAATTGAAGCTCTGCGTCGATGAGTTTAAAAGCGGTGGTGCATTGTTCATTGCAGATACCTTTATGCGCACATTCGATTACCTCATTTACTATTGAATCCTGTGCATCCGCGATTCGGTCGGGAATTTTATCTGCAGCGATGGTGACGTTGTAATGCTTTCCTTCGGATTTTTTCCAGCGGAATCCTTTAGCTTGAGCTTCGGATTCGCTTAGTGGAAAATATTCCTGCGCGATTGTTTCGTTATATGCCCACGGAGAAATCTCCGCAGGAAAAAATTCTCCATAACCGTATTTCCTTCCGGCGGCATCTACATACGGCATTTCGTTCATGTGTTTTATGATCTGGGGTACCAGTTGTTCATATTCCTCTTTGGAATACTGGCGGTTCAGAATGCAATGTTCTTTACTGCGAAGGCCGATACACCCGAAAATATTGCTGCAACCGTGACAGTGATACGAATATTGATTGGCGCGAGCGTTATAGGTCGCAATCGTGGCAATATTATTATTGCCTACATTCACGTTTACATTTTCATACGAAAGGTTGTATCTATAAGCCCCCATGTTGTCGTAAGCGTCTTTTAGTTCCATGCAATGCTGGAGAAACTTTGAATCTTCACTTCCTGTCAGTACATCAAATGAAACTTCCACATTTTTTGAATTATTAATGTTGTCGCCTGTGCAGTTTGAAGAGTTGAGAATACTCGCGTATTTATGAACCATATTCGCAACAATCTCTTTATAAAATTTTTCTTTGAGTCCCTCAATTCTCTCTCGTGTGGAGAGGTCGAGTGCAGTGAGTTTCACGAAGTACTCGTCTTTAGAATACGGTTGGTTCCAAATGTGGTAGGACTTTGAGACGAGATTTGCACACCCGAAGCAATTCGAACAATTCCGGCAGTTATAAAGAAAGTGCGAATCGCGGCAGTTTTTGGAGTTCACGCTCCACAGTAACCGATACGAATCGTGGCAGTTTACATTCTCATAACCAAGTTCAACTTTTGAAGCCATGTAGCAATCAAGAGAATCCTTACTTGTCCCGATTTTGTTTGAGTAAGCTACATTTTCGTTCCATCCGGCAGCGAAGCACAGATAGCAGTTTTTGTTGCCCGCGGCCGCATTACAGTATTCGCTGTTTACCGGATTCTCATTCTCTACAGCAGGAATCGGCACTTTATGGAGTAGCTCGTTAAATTGGGAGAAAAATGGTTTAGAGAAGTTATATTCTCTTCCATACGCAAGCGAATTCCATGAATCGCTCCACCATTCCTTTTGGTCATACACCACCCATGGCACATCCGGAGCAAACGTGGAAATAATATCTTCACTATGTCCTGGGACATTACATTTTCTCTTATAGAGCAAACGCTCATTTCTCCAGTTATCTCGTCTTTGCATGCGGCATCGCCAACAGAATGTGGGAGGTGGTACTTTGATTTTCTCGTAAAATATCAAATCTTCCGGCTCGATCGTGAACGGATTTTTGCAGGCCTGACAATTTTTTGTTTCTGGGTTCATTCTAGATTCTATTTTCTAACTCCTAGATTCTATGTGTATTTCGACACATTTGTTGCAATTCCGGCCATGGTCATGAATACCGCGAGGGCGGTTCCTCCATAACTCACAAACGGCAGAGGGACGCCGGTAAGGGGCAAAATTCCCGAAATGGAACCCATGTTCACGAGCGACTGGAACGCGATAACCGTGCCAAAACCTACGAGCATGAGCCGCCCAAAAAGATCGGGAGCGCGGCGGGCTAGCCAGAAAAGGCGTAATACGAGAGCTCCAAAAAGGGCTACGAGGGCTCCACTGCCTAAGAAGCCGAATTCTTCGCCTACTATGGCAAATATAGAGTCATCTACTGAGGCGGGCAAGCTGTTTTTGATCACTGAGCGGCCGTATCCTGCTCCGGTGAGCCCACCCGCTCCGATCGCGGTAAGCGCCTGACGCACCTGATAATTTTTGGTTTCTTGGTGCTGGTCTTGATTCAAAAATCCCAGAATTCGATCGCGGCGGTATGGTGTGGCGTAAATAATCAACCCCACACAAATCGCCGCGACAAGAATTGTGCCAAAAATATATTTAAGCGAAGCTCCGCTTAAGAAGTACACCACGAGGGCCGCTCCGAGAAGGATAGCCACGGTGCTCGTTGCGGGCTGCATGATGAGGAGCGCACATATGGCGCCCGAGATTATTAGAAATGGCAAAAGGCCTTTTAAAAAGGAGGCGGAACGCTTTGCATTGGGCCGGCTGAGCCAGGCGGCAATGTAGATTATGAAGGTGATTTTCAGAAGCTCCGCTGGTTGGAATCGAAATGGCCCGATCTTTAGCCAGCGAGTGGCGGCGTTCGCTTCTACTCCCAATGGGGTAAAAATAAGAATAAGGAGTGCGATGGTGAGGAGGAGCAGCGGAAAGGCCCATGTTCTATAGATCGTGTAGCGAATATTTGCCGCAAGAAAAAAGCCGAGGAGGCCCAGCGAAAATCCATATATCAGCTGATGCTTCAGATAGTAATAGCTGTCGTTAAATTTAATCTTTCCAAGGTCTGAGGAGGCACTCACGAGCATCACTAATCCAAAAGCAACCAATACAAGCACCAAGGCCATGAGGAAATAATCTGGACGGTGGCCCCGAGCTCCAAACATTTATGATTGGTGTTTTAATATTCTCCCCCTGAGCGTTTCTTTAGAAATTCCATTTTGGACGGCTATCGTTCCGTTCACTACCACGAATTTAATTTCGGTGGCCGAGGCTCCCCCTTCTTTCCAGGAAAACCCTACCAGATCAGCGTAGTTGCCTTCCTTAATTTCTCCCCTGCCCTTAATTCCCAAGAGTTCGGCAGGAGTTTTTGTGATTTTTTGGATGGCGCTTTCGAGGGGCATGAGCCGCTTGAGGCTTACTATATCGAGAAACTTTGGGAAGGTGTTCGTGGCGCGCTCGGGTTTGAGCATCCCAATCTGTCTGCCCTCTTTAATACTCGCGGCATTCGTCGCGATGAGAGAACGCGGATGTGCAAGGGCTTGTGTCAAAAGATTGGCAGCAATATTCTTATAAAACACGATTGCTCGGAGATCTGTGGCGCGCATGAGTTGCAGCAGAGCTTCTGCGCCTAGAGAGACGCCGTACATTTCTTTTAAGGTCTCGATGTTTTTCCCTATCAAAGGTTCGTGGCCTGGGGCGCTTGCCACGATGAGCCCGTCCCCAGAGAGTTCCGGCAATTCTTTAATAATTTTCTTTCGCTTCCATGCATCTTTCAAATTTGCGGCCATGGTTTCCAAATTAGTTTCTTGTGCCCACAGGGGCAAAAGCGTATAGAGCGGTACCACACTTGCATCGAAAGGATAGGTGTCGAAATACACCGCGCGGTCTGTAGAAAGTTCTTCGAGATTTTTTAAGGCCGTGTCGTACAGTTCTTCCGTACCCATGAAGGGCTGGAAGTGACTTATGATAGTTTTTACTCCGGTTTCTTTGCGTAGTTTTACCGTTTCTTCGAGAGAATTTAAAAGGTCTTCTCCGGACTTTCGAAGATGCGTGGCGTATACGCCATTACGTTTCTGCACCACCTCTCCTAGAGCTTTCAATTCAGCGTATGAAGTTTCTCGAGCGTGGACATAACTCAAGCCGGAGGAAAGCCCGAACCCCCCTTCCGACATTCCTCGTTCTAGTGTGGATATAAATACCTTAAGCTCATTTTTGGTGAGATTTCTAAAGTTTTCTCCTGCTAATGCGCGCCGAATAGTGGAATGGCCGATCAATGTGCCGAAATTCACTCCTAAACCCCGCGAGCTTAGAATGTCGAGAAGTTCCCCTAAGGATTGCCAGCCTACATTTACACAATGAATATCCCCCCATTTTCGAATGGATTCTAAGCTGCCATAGAGAAGCGGGGCCAAGGAGGCTCCGCACATTCCGCCGAATATGGTAGTTACTCCCTGCTTCAAGAAATCTTCCTGTGCCGGGTTGTCGAAGAGCGTAAGATAGTGATCGGAGTCGGTATTTACATCGATAAAACCTGGAGCGAGATATGTTCCCTGGCCATCAATCACTTCATCTGCTTTTTTATTTCCCAGGCTGCCAATAGCGGAAATAATATCGTTTTGCACGAATATATCGCTCCGCTCTTCAGATGCGCGAGCTTCTCCCACGATGCGAACGTTTCGAATGAGGAGTGTCATGTTCTTTATTATACCCTACTCTCCTTTGGCGCGGTGTGTGAAAATGAGAAGCTTCTCGCCTTGCGGGATAATGCTCACTGTGCCTCGCTCATCGGTTCGGAGAACCGCCCCTACTGAGGCAGCTCTCAGTCTGCTCAGTACTTCATTTGTGGGATGGCCGTATGAATTTTTGCCCACTCCAATCAGTGCAATCTGTGGATTCGCCGCATTTAAAAACACTTTGTTTGAAGAAAACTTAGACCCATGGTGCGCGACTTTTAAGATGTCGGTTTTGAGAGAGATCCCCGATTTTAAGAGAAATTGTTCCACTTTTATGCCTATATCTCCCGTGAGGAGCGCGGAAAAAGCCGGAGTTTGGATTCGATTTACAAAGCTGGTGTCATTTAACTCCTTGCTTTTCAAAAGATTGGGTCCGGGAGATAAAAAATCTATTTTATTATTCGCATAGCGAATTCGATCTCCTGCCCGCAGTACGATATGCGGGATATTTTCAGACTGTATGGTGGCTAAAAATTCCCGCCACGCTTCTTTTCCCGTATCCGCATTGCGCCCATTCGTAATTATTGCTCCAAATTTGAAGTGCTTGAGTAGATCGATAAATCCTCCATAATGGTCTCGCTGTGGATGAGTGATGATTCCTATATCAATATAGCGCCGATCTAGACCCAATAGTTCATTTACTGCCTGCACTACCTTTCGGTCTGGACCTGCATCTGTCAAAATTGATATATTGCCCGGAAGCTTGAGGAGGGTGGCATCTCCCTGACCTACATCCAGGAAATGGAGCGAAGGATTTTGATCCGGGAGCCCCTTCCATACGGAGTGCCATACGAACACATTCAGTATAAGGAGTGAGGCGATACTCGGGAGCAGAAATTTTTGGAGATTGGTTTTTAGGACCATAGATTTTTTATTGCAGAGGGTTCGGTGAGTTTTATTTCACCTTTTTTATTCCGATATGCGATAAACGCAGCGAAGAAGAGATAATATGCGATTATGACTACCGGGTAGGCAAAGAAATTTCCGATTGGGATCGCCGTATCCGCAAAAAATTGAATTACCCATATTTCATAGCCGGTAAGCAATCTTGCTATTTCTGTAACCGGGAACGCAAGCAAGGGAGAAAGCCATTGGATAATTCCTAAAAGAAATCCCACTCCCATAGTAATGGGAATTAAGGGAATTATTAGAATATTCGCGAGGAGCGAAGTGGCGGAGACGCTCCCGAAGGTGAGGAGGAGCACCGGCAAGACGCCCAGTTGCGCTCCGAGCGTGGTATCCAAGTTTTCCTTCCAGGCGAAAAAACCTTTATCTTTTGCATTTCTCCAAAGCGATTGAAGCGCGGGAGAGAGGTATGTCACTCCTAAGAGGCTTAAAAAGGAAAGCATAAAACCCAGGTCGTTGCGGATGATAGTGGGGTCCCATGCCACCATGAGTGAAGCGGCAAGCGCAATGGCATAGGCCTGATTGTTCGGTCGCCCCGTGCCTTCCGCGAGGAGGCCGAGTATTCCCATAATGGCTGCTCGCACCACCGAAGCTTCGCTTCCTACGATTCCCACGAAGAGCAATATTCCTATCACTGCGACCCAAATTGCGATGCGCCTTCTCATAAAAAGGGCCGCAGCGCTCCCCAATACAATCGCGAGAATGCTTATGTTGTAGCCTGAGACTGCGACAATGTGAATAGTCCCTGAAATTGCCATATCCTCTTTAAGTTTTGGAGAAAAGGAGCTTCGGGCGCCGAGCGTGATGCCGGAGAGAAGAGCGGCCTCGTCGGGCGGAAGCGCGCGCTCAAAACTTTGGATTACTCCCCTCTTTACTGCGAGAAGCTGTTCCTTCAGCCAATGTCCTTTATTGCGCGCGAGACGTTCTGTTTTGGGAAATTTAGCTATAATCTCTCCATTTTCAATCCGGATTCTGCCTTCTAGACGAAGTACATCTCCGTATTGAATTCCCGAAGCTTCATCTATGACTCCTATTTTTCCTCGATAAGGTTCCTGAAGCTCTATGGTAAATCTAGCAAAGCGATTCGCGTTTCTCGGCTCTTCAACCACCAATCCTTCGAAAGTTGCCGGAGAATCTTGAGGGAGGCGCAAGAATGTTACACTCCCCTGCGCGTAGAGATGGAAATAAAGAATCCCAAAAATAAAAGCTCCGCCGGCGAGGCAGAGCATCACTAATTTTATTTGTTTGAAATACTGAACCCAGATTATCGCAAGAAGTCCTCCGATTACTATTCCTTCGGTGGGTATGCCAAAAGCAGCCACCGCAGCTCCAGTCAGAAAACCAAGCAGAAGCTTAAGCGTGTATTCTCCTACTTGCATCTTCGCCGTATTTTCGGCGCCAGACATCGATTGCGGCATGGTTACCACGGAGGAGCACCTCGGGTACTTTCCAGGAGCGCTTGCCGGATTTAGGAGTAAATGAGGCGGGACGGGTGTATACGGGATAGAAACCTTTTATTTCTTCGAGAGACTCGCGGGTGCCAAGAAATCCTTTTTTGAAACGGCTTATCGCCTCCATGAGTACCAGCGCAGGAAGCTCTCCTCCGGAGAGTACATAATCCCCTATTGAGATTTCTTCATCGGCAATGTGGTCGGCCACTCTTTCGTCCACTCCCTCATAGCGGCCGCAGATGAGCGTAAGCTGATCATATTTCGAAAGACGCTTCGCAGTGTTTGCATCCAGCTTTTTACCTCGAGTGGAAAAAAGAATTATCCGCCGACGCTTTAATTTTTTTGTTTGGCGCTGAATCGCTTCGACGGCTCGATGTATTGGTTCCACCTGGAATACCATTCCCGGTCCGCCTCCGAAAGGACGATCATCTACCTTGCGATGTCGCTCTCTACTCCATTTGCGGAGGTCATGAATTTTGATTTGGAGAAGACTCTTCTTTATTGCCCGCGCAAAGAGCGACTCGCTTACATACGAGGAAAATATGTCGGGGAAAATCGAGAGAATATCAAATCTCATTTTTTCTCTTCGTCTTTGCTTAAAATTTGATCAAGGGAAGCCGCGATGGATTTGCGTAATTCCTCCACATCTATTTCCGGAGCAGTGCGCTCTTTCATTTTTGGAGTCTTCTTCGGGGGTTTGAGTTCAGAAAGCGAAATTCCTTTCGTTTGCGGTTTGGCCTCTTCGGCTTTCGGAGCGGTTTCTTCGGGGGTAGATTCCGCTGCTTCTTCCGATTTTTCTGTTTCTTGTTCGGCTTTTGTAATTTCAGCAGGAGTGGTTGCGGCAGCCTCTTCGGTTTCTGCCTCAGGAGTGGTTTCTTCTTCTACCTCTTCTTCGCTCTTGGGTTCTACTGCAAATTCGATACCTACCGCTGCGAGCGCATCTTTCGAAGAATCCCGAACTTTTTTCGATCTTGGCATGAGTTTTACTGGCAATACCTCTCCGGCCTTCACGCGATTCAGACAGTCTTTACAGTAAATTGGGCGTGATGGATCCGGAGCAAATGGAACCGTAGTGGTTTTACCGCAGGAAGAGCACGTCGCGAGATATGCGCCCTCCTTACTTTGCGTGGGAAGCGTGGGGGCACCTTCTGCGGTAGTCATTACGCCACTCCATCGGTTTATTTCTTCCTCTACCACTCCCCTGGGCCTCGCATATCGCTTTTGCGAGTTTTTAATAATCATTTCCTTCGTCATTTCGGAGGTCGCCACCTTAAAAGGAGGAAGTGTCGAGGCTGAAAAAGGTCTTGAGGTTACTCCATCCACCATAAGCTTCAAGTAAATCGCGTAGTTCGGGAGGTTTACTATATCTTGAGGAGTGAATTCCGGCTCAAATTCTTTTTCCAAAAATTCCGCATCGGTCGCGCCCACACGGAAGATGATCATCGTTCCTACGTTTCCGAAGATCGCATCCCGCACTTTAGTCGAGACATCAGTTACTAATTGTCCTATGTATTGATGTGCGAGGATAAGATCCAAGCGATATTTTCTGGCTTCGGACAATATCCCAGCAAATGAATCAGTCGCAAAATTCTGAAACTCGTCGACATAAAGGAAGAAATCCACGCGTTCTTCTTCGGGTACGCGGATACGTTCCATTGCAGAAAGCTGCATCTTTGTGATGAGCATGGCTCCCAAAAGCGCAGAGTTATCTTCCCCGATTCTTCCCTTAGAGACGTTTATGAGAAATATTTTCCCTTCGTTCATGAGATTGAAAATATCGATCGTGCTCCGCTGCTGCCCCACAATATTTCGTACGAGTGCGGTCGAAAGGAACTGCCCTACTTTGTTTTGAATCGGAGCAATAGCTTCGTTTCGGAACTGGTCACGCCATGTTTCATATTCATGAACCCAGAACGCCTTTACCACCGGGTCTTTGATGTTTGCAATGATCTGCTGTCGGTAATCTTTGTCTACGAGAATTCTCGTGATTCCTAAAAGTGTGGAACCGGGAGTATCCAACAACGCCAATATGGCGTTATTCATGATATATTCCATTCTTGCAGACCAGACATTCTCCCAAATCTTAGTGAAAATGCCCATGAGTCCCGAAGCCACCAGGTGTTTGTATTTCGGATCGGGAAGTTCGAGTACATTAAAACCAATATGAGAGTCGATATCCGCCGGGTTGAAATAAATTACATCATCAATGCGATCCTCGGGGACTTTTTCCAAGATCCCTTCCACCAATTCTCCGTGCGGATCGACGACGGCAAGTCCTTCGCCGTTCGCCATATCCTGCACAATCATATTATTCAAAAGAACACTTTTACCGGTACCGGTTTTACCGACAACGTAGACATGTTGACGGCGATCATTCCTTTTGATGCCAAAAAGCCGGTTGGTGTTCCGGAAATCGGTACGGCCGAAATAGATGACGTCTTTCTCTGGTTCGAAGCCCATTTTTTTGGGTTGCGCGTCTGCGCTTTCCAAATTATGCCACAACGGGGCAGTTGGAGCCACCTTTTTGTAGGGATGTTTGATGTTATGTATCGCCACAGACGCCTATTTAAATAGTTTCCGAATAACTATCTTTAGTCTGAACATTACCTGTTGCCAGAGGATTCGCAGAAGATATTTATATTTCCTAAGACGCCAGAAAAAATTATTCATCTATAGAAATTCGGCTTTATAACAGGCATCATCCTCCTTCGCTAAAGCTACGGCGGGACTTCGCATGCTTGCTATATAAATTCTTGGCGGTAGCATGCTTCGCAATATATTATTTCCGGTTGCTTAGGAGAGAAGGTGGTTTCGAATTCGTTGGGGCAAAAGCCATCTCCATGAAAGTGAGATGCAGTATTTTTATACTTATTCTCATCCTTATTCTGCATGCCGACGCACATGCATTTCCGTTTAAATAAATCATAGCCATTTCGCCAGTGAATTCTTTGGAAGTTTCTGCAATTGGGGCAAAGTCTAGGCAGGGCAATCCGCATGTCTCTATAAAAGGCGAGTTCCTCGGGAGTGATCCGAAACGCGGTGGTACATTGTTCGTTGCACGCTCCTCCATGTGCGCACTCAATGGTTTCTTTGAGTATGGAATCGGGAATGTCTCTAATATGGTCAGGGATGTCCTCGAGTCTCAATGTCACCTCATAAGACTTTTTCTGAGGATCATGCCAGTTCCATCCTTCTTCTAGAACTTCTTCTTTGGTTTTGGGGTACCAGAAGAATCCGAATGTTTCATTATATCCATATGCGGAAAGCTCGGTGGGAAAATATTCTCCAAATTTATAGACTCGTCCTTTTTTGTCCACATATGGCATCGAGTGCATATGCTCGATTATTTTGGCCTTCATTTGGGCATACTCCTCCTTCTCATATTGCTTATTCAAGATGCAATACTTTTTATGTTTCAAGGCAATACTTCCAAGAACGTGAGAGGAATCATTTACCCAATCGCAATACATAATATCCTGCGAACCGGAACTGCCGTTCGCAAAAAAGCAGCGCTGTGCTTCCGTTGTACCAAGAATCTCGTAGAGAAGAGAGGCAGTATCCCCTCCTCCGCTCACATCGTAGCTATCTTTTAAATTCAATCCCCCCACATAGACATATTTGCAATTTTGCACGCCATCAAGGGCGGAAAAACATTTCTCACAGTCTTTTGTATCTCTGATAATATCTCCGGTGGCATTTTGGCTGCTTACTACATGCGCATATTTATGCGGAAGCGAGAGATATAATTCCCGAAACTTCTTCTTTGCTTCCTCTAACCGAGTAAAACTCCCAAGATCCCAATATTCTTTTTGTTTTCGATACTCCTCCTTTGAAAGTTGTTTATTCCAAAGGCAATATTTTTGTTTGCGGAGATTTACACAACCGAAGCAATCCGAACAGCCTATGCAATCATATAAAAATGTGGACTCTAAGCAGTCATCTGCAAAGTATCCAAACGCGACCTTATAAAGCCGGTTCGAATGGAGAGTTTCGTACACTTGGTCTGAGTTATCAGTTACGTATGAATCATACGCGTGGCGAGAGAGAAGAAGTAAATAACTATGCTGCGAGTCTTCGGAAAAATAGCTCATGAAACAGAAATAACAGTTTTTTACGCCCTTGCAGCCGTGCGTAAATTCGCTGTTTACGATATTTATTCCGGTGAGGGCCGGTCGAGGCACTTCTTCCATGAGTTTCCGGTATTGAGCGAAAAAGGGCATGCTAAAATCGTATTCTTTCCCATAACTCAACGGGTCCCATTTATCCGACCTGTAACATTCTCGGCAATATATCGTAAACGGTCCCGGCGCATGAATGGTGATAATATTTTTGCCGCAAAGCTTGCACGTGTCCCGATAGAGTGCATGGCCCTCTTCTCTCCAAGCCATCCGTCGGATGTTGCGGCAGCGCGGACACCACGTGGGCGGTGGAACCTGGATTTTTTCGTAGAATGCGAAATCTTCCGGAGCGATCGTGAATTGCTGTTTGCAATTTTGGCAATCCCGATTTTCTGAAATTCTGTTCTCCATTTTCTAGAAGCTCAAGATCTTTTGAATCCTCCGTGCTTCTTCTTGAATTATTTCTCCTTCATACTCGCCACTGTGTGCGGTTTCATTGCCGTAGGAAGGACGCTTTTGATCCAGGTGAAGGCTGAAAATTAGCGTGAAGCGTTCTTCTTTTACATACGCATGAAAACGAGGGTAGTCCTGCCCTTGAAGCGGCCGGACGCAGTTCAACTCCCCTTTTTCCGTCCACCGGATGGGCGTGTACCCTATCCGGCGCATGACGGTGTTCATATTATCGCCTACGTTGTCGATTCGGAAATGCATTGATTTTACGATTCAGGATTTATGTATGATTCTTAAATCATAAATCTTATTTCATAAATCGCTAGCTAATTTCTGCTTGATAGCATTGCTCACAATATATTACCTCCGGCCTTTCTGGAGAATAACTCGTTTCGAATTCGTTTGAACATCGATCTTCCGGATGATGGACATGCTTCGCAGTGTTCTTCCATACCTTATAGTCACACATACATTTTCGAGACCATAATTTAAGGGGATTGCGGAGAGTCAATCTTTTTGCGTGTCGGCATTCTTGGCAAGTTCTCGGTAAGGGAATTTGTTCGCGCCGAAGAAATTCAAGTTCCGGCTGTACTATTCGATACACTCGTTTGCAATTTTCGCATTCTATCAATTCTTTGGTTGCTGAATTTTCCACATTCGCAATATCGTCGGGTAAATCTTTTCCCTTTACAGTGGGCACGTACGGAAGTGGATCGAGTTCTCTCCACGTATAACCTTTTTTCATAATTTCTTCCTTCGCGAGGAGGAAATATTCTTCTGCGATCGTCTCGTTATAAGCGAATGGGCTAATCTCAATTGGGAAAAATTCTCCGTAACGGTACATTCTTCCCATTCTATCTTCGAAAGGCATTGTATTCATATGCTCGATAATCTTTGGATAGAACTCCTTATATTCCTTCTCTGAATATTGCTTATTCAAAATACAATACTGTTTCTTTCGAAGTGATATGCAACCGAAAAGATTTGAGGAACTTTGACACCAGTCTGTGTAGTTACTCTCAAGCGTCACTTCCCCATGACTTAACGCTAAGGAGTTTCTGCTTCCGTAACCACCAGCCATCTGTTCATATACAAGTTCGAGATTTGCCCCTCCCATGATATCGTAGGAGTCTTTACATCCTATTGCCCTAGCCGCGTACCGCACATTCTCGCAGTTATATGCGTCAAAGAGGTAAGCCGCATTTTTAGAATTATCGATATTATCTCCCGTTGAGGTTACTGATTTGGTGATATTAGCGAATTTATGCAGGGCTTTTTCCATCACATTTTCGAATTCCTGTTTTAATTTTTCAATTTCGCTTTGTTTACCGAATTCGATTTTCTCCAAGGCTGTGGCATATTCCTCTTTTGAATATTGTTTCCCGCGGATTACATATTGCCGATTGCGCAGATTCGCGCTCATTATGCAGTTCTGACAGTTCACGCAGTCGAAAAGAAATGCGGAATCAATGCAATCCCGCGATCGTACCAGAAATTTCGAGCGATAATTTCTCCCACCATCCACATTTTCATAGCATCGTTCGGAATCTTTGACATTAAAACAATCAAAGATTTCTTTGCTTCGATCTATACTTCGAGAGTAGTAAATATTTTCTGAGCCTTCTATAACGGACTGAGAAAGATAAATATTCTTGCTTGCGGAGATATAGTTCGCATAATCGGCATTGATATTGTTGCGAATGTGCATGATCCCGATTCTGGGAACTTTAAGCATCAATTCCCGAAACTGTTCGAAGAAAGGTTTATCCCAATCATAATCCTGACCATATTGCAGCGGATCCCAGTTATCCGAATACCAACATTCTTTGCAGTAGACTATAAAGGGTTTGTCTGGCGAATACATCGAAACAAACTGTTTTTTGCAAAGTGCGCAAATGTTTTTATATAAACTTCGTTCGTTCCTGAAAGCCATGCGTCTTTGGAGACGACAATCGGGACAGAACGTCGGCGCCGGAACTTTTATACGTTCGTAAAATTGAAAGTCCTCCGGGGCAATCACAAAGTCTTTTTTGCAGTTTTGACAGCTTTTTATTTGATTGTTCATTATGAGATTCATCTACTACTTAAGCGATCGCATACTTAGTAGATGAGTTACTGCTTCTAACCCATTTCTTGAAGATAGCAGGAGTCGCAGTAAACTTTAAATTCCTTTTGCTGCTCCGGAGAGTAGGAGGTTTGAAACTTTGTATTGCACTTCGCGCAGCTTCCATCCCATAGCTTACGTATATTTCGCTGTTTCATGCGACGTTCGTGACGGCAGTTAAAACAATTGCGGGGCAAGGGGAGATTTAATCGTTTATAAAATGGAATTTCTTGGGCGGTGAAACGGAAATTGTAACCACAACTGTCACACTTCAAAACCTGTTTTAAAAGTGAATCTGCGTCGAATTCGGCAGGATTTTTCGGAAGCGCATCATGAGAGATGGTTTCCTGTCCGGAAGTGCGGGGAATATTTTCTTCCCACCGAAAGCCCGACGCGAGGACTTCTTCCTTTCTTAGTGGAAAATATTCCTGCGCGATGGACTCGTTATATGCGAACGGTGAAAGAGTCGCCGGGAAGAACTCTCCCCACTCCCCTGTTTTCTTCATATGCTCGACGATCTTCTCTTCTAGTGTTTCGTATTCTTCTTTTGAATACTGTTTATTCAAAATCAAATATTCTCCGCCCTTGAGCCCCGCGCAGCCAAACGCGTTATGCACATTTTGGCAGCTATCCGAATAATAGATATCACTGCATTCGTAATTCATATGCGCGAAGTAGATCCCGTTCCCGCGCGAGGTGAGCGCTTGATATGCGAGTTCTATGTCTGGTGAGAACGCGACATCATAGCCATCTACTACTTTGCGGGTCGTATATGCAAATTTAGAGTTTTCTCCTCCCTTTACGTCGAAGGAATAGCGCACATTTTTTGCATGGTATATGTGATTTCCTGATACCGCATTATTATGTGAGCCAAAAAAATGACGTTGAGGTATTTGACGCCTCAATTCACGCTGTTTTTCCAGAATATATGGAAGTGTTTTTGGATCGGTAAGCGGATGCTCGGCTAAAAACTTTACATATTCTTCTTTACTTACCGGCTGATTGAATATGTGGTAGGACTTTTGTTTTAGACCTACGCAACCTATGCAGTTGGTACAGCTCCGGCAGTCGAAAAGCCCAATACTCTCGCTGCAACTCTCGCATTCTTGAGACCAGAGTAAGCCGTAGCTCCATAAACAATCCACACATTCAAAACAAAGCTCAGATTTATAAAGATAGAGATTATCTACAGAATCTTTCGATTCCCAAACAATGTGACCGTATGCGCACGTGTCGTTATCTACGCAGCCGAAGACGAGATAGCAGCTTTTGCTCTTCCACGCAAAATTAGAGTATTCACAATTTTCACTTTGAACACTTACCAAATTCATCTTTGGCACCGCAAGGAGAAGTTCTTTAAATTGATCAAAAAATGGTCTCGAAAAATCAAAGTCTCGGCCATATTGCCGAGCATCCCAATTGTCCGCCCACCATTCATCGTGGGTGAAAACCTTGTATGATGCGTGCGGAGCATACATCGAGATCATCGGCTTTGAAGAACGATCGGAGTTTCGCTTGTAGAGCGTCTTGAAATTTCGAAAAATCATCCTCCGACGCTGACGACACACCGGACAATCGTGCGGCGCGGGCACTCCAACTTTTGAATAAAACGTGAAATCGTCCGGTTCAATCGTGAAGTCTTGCTTGCAGCTTCTGCAATTTCTTATCTCAGCATTCATTTCTATTTTCTGTCCCATACCACTTCCTGCTGGTAGCAGCTTTCATCCTCCTTCGCTAAAGCTATGGCGGGACTTCGACTTATTCGGTCTCTATATAACTTCATTTTGGTAACAAGTCTCGCAATACACAATTTCGGGTCGTTCTGGAGCGTAGTTGGTTCGGATTGCTTTATTACACTTTGCGCAGGTGCGGTCGAATAATTTAAACGGGCCCCGGCGAGTCAGTCTATCTAGGTGCCGACAATTGAAGCACTTTCTTGGAATGGGAATTAGTGCTCGTCGATATGCTTCTAGCTCCGGCTTGATAAGCCGATAATTCCGACCGCAGGAAATACAAGCGAGAATTTCGCTCAAAATCGAATCCTGCACATCCTTAATGTGATCCGGGAGTTGTTCCGCTTTTAGTGTTTCCTGACCCTTCGTGGCGGGAAGATTTTCCTCCCAGCGGAAGCCTTGTCGGATAGCTTCTTCTTTGGAGAGCGGCAGATTGTCCTGTCCGATGGTTTCGTTATATGCGAAAAACGAGAGCGAGGGCGGAAAAAAGAGCCCATATTCTCCGATGTTTTTCAATTCTTCTATAATATGCGCGCGAAGTTTCTTATATTCTTCCTCTGAATACTGCTTATTTAATATCCGATACTTCCCTCCTTTTATTCCGTCGCAGCCGAAACAATATTCGCTCGCGCGCGTCGCAAAAGAATATTCCACATCATGGGCATTTTCTATCCACCAACCGGCTATGATGCGCTGACTTGCTCCGGCTCCCACTCCCTCAAGCAGCAGTTCAGAATTCCGCCCGTGTCCAATTAAGTCATAACTGTCTTTGGTGAACTTTACAGAGAACACATATTTCAAATTTTCTCCATTACCCACCTCAAATGAGTCATGACAGTTTTTGGATTCGAATATGTAATCCCCCGTGCAATCAACTGATTTCAAATTATTATTTTCTCGCCGCGGAAATTTGAGTGCATGTTCCTGAAATTGTTTTTTAAATTCTTCAATTCTTTGATAGCTACCGGTAATTTCTAAAATTTTTCGTTTCCACTCTTCTTTTTCAAGAGGCTCATTTAGGAAGGCATTCGATTTATGACGCAGATTCACACATCCAAAGCAATTTTGGACGCTCGCACAGTTCAAAAGAAACCAGGAATCGAGACATTCGAGGATATTTTGTCCCCAGGCAACACCTGAGCTTTTTTGCATATTTATTCCCTCATATCCCCTTTCGGTTTCATAACCGTAGTAGGTATCGAATGTATCCCGCGAACGCATGATGCCTCTGGAATAGGCGCAATTTTCATTTTCCGGGCCTGAATTAAAGCAAAGATAACAGTCTTTATTACTCCCCGCGAAGTTAGTGTATTCACTTCTTACATTCGGACCTGCCCATGCACTCGAATACGTTCCGGATTTAGGAACTTTTTGAGAGAGTTCTTTTAACTGATCGAAGAAAGGGCGGGAAGGATCATACTCCATCGCATATGCGCTCGGATCCCATTTATCTGAAGCCCAGCAGTCATTACAGTACACAACAAGCGGTGATTTTGGGTTGTACATGGTGATTACCGACTTGGCGCAAAGTTTGCAGTTTTGCTTGTAGAGCGTGCGTTCATTTCGAAACCCGGCACGACGTCGAAATCGGCACTCGGGGCAGAGTGCCGGCACGGGAACTCCCATTTTTTCATAAAATGAGAGGTCTGAAGCATCCACAGAGAATGCGTTCCTGCATTGCCTGCAGGAACGAGTCGAGCTCATTCCTTTAAGAATAGCCTAATTTTAGTATTCACGCAAAAATTGCGTGAGGAGGGCGACGGAAGGAGCCGCGGCGCCCTTGGCCAGAAATTCTCCGTCTACCGAGGTCATACGGGGAGCAATATCGAGGTGCACCCACGGATATGCATCATTCCCTTCTTTGTCGCGAATAAATTGGCGAAGGAATACGGCGCCTTCAATCGCGCCTCCCCAGCGGCTCTTGCCGGAGTTCGCAAAATCTCCGAACATTCCTTTAATATCTTCTTCGTATTCTTCCCACAAGGGCAGCGGCCAGACGAAATCTCCAGTTTCTTCTCCAATTGCGCGAAGAGAACGCTCTACCGGAGCACTGGTCGAAAATATGGCAGAAGCTCGTTGACCCAGCGCTACGAGCGCAGCGCCCGTGAGCGTAGCTATGTCTACTACTAAACGAGGATTGTAACGCTTGGCATATTCCAAGGCATCCGCGAGGATCACTCGGCCTTCCGCATCAGTATTCGTTACCTCAATGGTTTTGCCCGACATGGATTTTAAGAGGTCTCCGGGGCGGAAACTTGAACCGGAGGGCATGTTTTCTACTGCAGGTACCAACCCAATCACGTTTTTCTTTACATTGAGCCGGGCGAGTGCTCCGAGAATATGGATTGTGGCGGCTCCACCGGACATATCCATATGCATTTCATAGATCGCTTGCGTGGGTTTTAGGTTCAATCCTCCAGTATCGAAAGTAACTCCTTTTCCCACTATCACTACCGGCTTTTCGGATTTTTTGCCGCGAAGGTATTCTATGACGATGAAGCGGGGTTTTTCCACGGAACCTTTAGAGACTCCCAAGACGCCGCCCATGCCGAGTTTGGTAATTTCTTTTTCATCCAAAATTGTCACTTTAAACCCGGATTTTTTACCGGCTTGGAGCGCTGCTTCAGCGAGGCCAGCAGGAGTCATATCTCCCCCAGGAGTATTTGAGAGGACTCGCGCCGCATTTACTTCTTCTCCAACTACCTTTCCCGCTTCGAGCGCTTTGCGTAAGGATTCTAGGCTGTACTTTGAGAATACTCCGACTTCTTCTACAAAATTCCATCCTTCCTTAGGGGCAGTTTTATATGCTACAAATTCAAAATTGGCGATCTCCAGTTGAGTACCAAGCATCGTCGCGGTTTCTTGCGGGGATGTTCGGGCTTGAAAGTCTTCGAGCAATACGACAATCTGTGCCAGTTTTTCACTTCGAGCGGCCACGATCACCCGCCGGGCGGAGAGAATCGCTTTGCGGCCGGTAAATTTATCTTTTGCAGGAACACTTATAATTAAAGTTTTTCTTCCCGAGGGAAGAATCAAGAATTTATTAGAAATTCCACTTGCACCTGATGCATTCGTGACGGTTTCGATATATTTTTTGTCCTCCTCTCCGAGAAACTTCAAAAATGGATGTGTCTTTAGAGAGACTCCTTCTTTTATCACAAACACTATTGCTCCTTCGGTGGGGAGCTTTTTTATAAGCTCGAGCTTCATTTGAAAAATTATGGTTTGACCACCGAACTCATCCATTCACGGTACGCTCTATTATGGCGATGCACCTGCATCACGCCAATAAAAGGTACGGAATAGGAATGGTTTTTCGTGATCAATTCTTCGATCTCGGCAGTGTGATGTTCTACGGTTTTTACCAGCATTCCGGCTTCGAGCTGATTAGCGAGTTTTCCCTCCCAATGAAACATGCTCTGGATGGGCCAGATGTTCACGCAAGAGGCCAATTTGCTGTCCAAAATCACCTTGCCGATCTTTGTCGCTTCGGCCGTATCCTTACACGTAGTATAGATAATAACCATTTGATAGTATGGTTTTTCGGCCTTTAAAAGGAACGGTTTCTGTCTTTACATTACCACAGGTTTTACGTTTTGGGAAGGGCTATGCTACTTCGGAGTTATAACACTCTTCGCAGTAAAGGATTGCATTGGAATCCTCATAATGGGCAGTTTTAAAGCGGTTAGGACATGGATGTTCTCCGTGAAAGTGTTGGCAGTATTCAGATAACCCCCTGCTCTAATACCTTCGCAGCTACATTTTTTTTCCTTTACATGATTGGGACCCCGCGCGGTAAAGCGACGCACGTGCCGGCAATCGGGACACAATCGCGGCGAGGGAATTTCCAACGATTTATAGAACGTAAGCTCGTCAGAGATAATTCGATAATTTTTTCTACACGCAGTACATGCAAAAATTTCTTTGGAGGCATCGCATTGAAGCTCGAGGATAGAATCCGGAATTTTTTCCCAACCTGCCGTTTCTTTCCCGAACGCGCCACGAGGGTGGTCTTCCCATTTGAAACCTTGTGAGAGCGCTTCTTCTTTCATAAGCGGTATTTGCTCGAGCACACAGGCCTCATTGTATCCAAACGTGCTTAAGGAGGGCGGGAAATATTCCCCATATATGCCCTCGCGTTTCATATCTGCAATAATTTGAGTTTTGAGTTTTTCGTAGTCTTCTTTGGAATATTGTTTATTCAAAATGCAGTGCTGTTTTTTACGGAGGCCGGTGGAGGCAAAGCAGTCTTGTGAGTCATAACAATACGCGCAGTAAGTAAGAAAGTTGTTTCCCCAGCAGAGCGCACAGCAAATACAATTCGAGGCATTGATGCCAGTGTTATGCGAGTTATAGACCATCTGCACTCCTCTGCCCGTGGTGTCCGTATCCACGCAGTCTTTCGCATCACGCCAGGCGTGTACCGCATATTTACAGTCTTCGGCTTCATATGTATGGAAGCAGTCGCTGCAGTTTTTCGCATCCTTCAAATAATTCCCCGAGCAATTCACTACATTTACCGCTTCCGCAAATTTGCGAGGCTGTTTTTTCTTAAACTCTTCAAATTGGCCACGCAATTTTTCTATGCCCGATGCAGTGTCGAGTCGAGCTTCCTTCAAAATTTTTTGATACTCCTCTTTGGAGAGTTGTTCATTAAACACGCAATATTGTTTGTTGCGCAGATTCACGCAGCCAATGCAATTAGAACAATTTCTGCAATCGAACAGAAAATAACTATCCCGGCAGTCGTGGCACCCCTTGCTGTAGTGTGTTTGATAACAATTGTAAATGTCGTCCGATTCGTAACAGCGCTCGCACTCATGGGAAAAAGAAGTGTCCACACAATTCCTTGTTTTTTGAATCCAATAGCAATGAATAGAATCTTCATTATTAGAAGATTCCACAATCATGTAGCAGTTTTTATTATCGGCGCAGATATTCAGATATTCCGAATTCACGCTCCGGACATGGATAAGCGAAATTTTTGGCACCTTTTCCCATAATTCTTTGAACTGGTCGAAAAAGGGCCGCGAGGAGTCATAATCTCTACCGAAATCAAGCGGATTCCAGTCATCCCTAAACCAACAATCGTGGCAGTACACGGTATACGGTTTGTTGGGGCTATACATCGAAACCACGTCCTTTTTGCACTTATCGCAGGGACGCTTGTAGAAGCTTCGTTCGTTTCGAAAGACTAACCGCCGCTGCGCCCGACACTGTGGGCAAAGCTTTGGGATACATACTCCGAATTTTTCATACCACCGTAGATCATCTGCAGTGACTGCAAAATCTTTTTTGCAGTGTTTGCAGTTCATATTCTGCATTTTAAGTGGTTTCTTTTTGATAACACTCTTCGCAATAGATAATCTCGGGGCGGTCGGGAGTATACGCGGTTTCAAATTTGCTGGGACACTGCCCTGCATGTGAGTGCGTCGCGGTATTTTTATACACTCCCGTGGCATCTGCTTCTCCGGCGCACATGCAAGCCCTGGAGAAATATCGAGGAGAATTCAATAATGTGAACCGTTCCGCATGCCTGCAATCTTGGCATATATCAGACAATGGGATTTCGAGCCGCTTATGAAATGCGAGTTCAGGCGCCACAATTCGATAGGCTTTTTTGCACTTTGCACATTCGAGGATTTCCTTTGTAATCTCTTCTTTTGTTTCATTGATAGCATCCGGCAGCTCCGCAGCTTTAAGGGTCGTTTGATACTCTTTGCGATCGGGATCCCGCCAGCGATATCCCTTCTTTATCGCCTCTTCCTTAGTGAGTGGGAACGCATCGAGAAGCATTGTCTCGTTATACGCAAAAGGAGAAAATTCAGTCGGCAAGAATTCTCCGTACCTATATTCGATTCCCTTCTCATTCACATAAGGAATTTCTTTCATCTGCGCGATAATCTGCTCGCGAATTTTTTCGTATTCTTCTTTGGAATATTGTTTATTCAGTATGCAATATTGCTTTTTCTTCAAACCGACACAGCCGAAGCAATCCGAAGTCGAATGGCAGCCTACGGAATATTCGAGATCTCGGCAGGCAGGCCAACAATCGAAGCAAAATTTCAGGTTCTGCACTTCCTCGCCGCAGGTGAGACATTCATAAATCCGCGTACCATGATTTGCCCAGACTGTGTAGTCATAACAGTCTTCAGATTGGATGTATAAATCTTGGCAGTAGCGCACGTCTTTTGCATTCGTTACCCAGTAACACTGTTTGGCATTCTTTGTATCGATAAGCATATCTCCGCTCGAATCTATATTTCGAATCCCGCGGTAGTATTTGCACGGGAACTTGAGCCAAAAGCGACGCGCTTCGGCTTTGAGGGCCTCGATCGAGGCGCGGGAGCCCAAGTTCATTTCTTTCAATTTCTTTTCGTATTCCTCCTTCGAATAAGGCTGATTCCAGATGTGATAACTTTTCTTTCGGAGCCCTACGCAGCCGAAGCAGTGATTACAGCCCACGCACTGCTTTGAGAAATGCATATCACTCGAGCCATCGCAGTCGAATGAATAAAACATGCGGAAACTTTTGTTGATGAGCACCGAATCGTAGCAAAGCTCGGAGTTTTGAACTTGCAGCGAATCCAGCGTGTCTTTGGTGGTATTCGCTCGGACCAGATATAGACAATTCTCGCAGTAATCGGCGTTGAAGCAAAGATAGCAATTTTTGAGATGTCCGGCTTGATCCGTATATTCCGAATTTGTCTCGAACATCACACTGCGGCTCGGCCAGGGCACCGTGTGCATTAGTTCTTTCAGTTGTTCGAGGAAGGGTCTTGAGGGATCGAAATCTCTTCCGTATTGCAACGGATCCCACTCGTCTGACCACCAATAGTTTCGTTCGTAGATAGGAAACGGCACATCTTGCGGGAACCCTGCGAGCAGTGTTTTGCCGGTTATGCTGTCCGTTCTTCTAAAAAGCACCCTTTCGTTCCGCCATGCCAATCGTCGCTCCAGCCGACAATCTGGGCACCATGTGGGCGGCGGAACCTGCATTTTCTGATAAAAGTTGAAGTCTTCCGTTTCGATCGTGAAATCAGACTTACAATTCTGACAATTTCTCACTTCATTTTTCATGTTTGTTTATCCCGCGTAAAGCGGCGTGGCCGCCACGCGGCTATACGCCGTGGTCGCGAGCTCTTTTGTCTCGTAGAATTCTTCGCTTTCGCGAAAAATCACGGGATCGCGTAAAATAAGCTCGCTTTTCGCTCGCGATTTTACGGGACAATTTTGGCACTGACGAGTTTCTGGATTCATGTATGAATCGCGGTGAGATTATATTTACTCTAAAGGTTTATTTCTGATTCGTACAGGATTCCCATGTGTATTGCGGATTCGAGCTCTACGTGATTAAATAATGGCCATGGAAGGGATGCTCAAGTTCATATTTGATCTCGTGATTTGGGGGTTGGTGCCTACACTCCTCGGAATGGCGCTATGGGAGGTGTATAAACACACTGCTGAAACTGCGGATAAACGGGCGAGCGCTTCGAGTCGAGGAGGGTTTTGGGCAGGTTTTTTCCTTTTCATTATCGTACTTATTTATCAGGTAAGCGGCTTTTTCAAAACTGCATTTCCCGCCGGAGATATTTACCGGGGCTTCGACCTTTGGCTTGCGTTCTCCGGCGCTATACTCACCTTTCTCCTCTTCTCCGGGGGTAAAAAAGTAATTCCCCCGCGACTCAAGGGTTGGAGTATTTTTAGCGCGAGCTTCTTGGTGTTTTATGCAACCTTCCACTATTTCTTTATCCGAACTTATAACGAGTTTCTTCTTTCCGTAGTGCTTGGAGTAGCGCTTGGATTATTTGTGCACCACATTGTGTATCCTGCCGTGAAGTCTGAGATCCAACTCGGGCATGGAGGAGGACACCACTAGCACTCAGGAATTTAGAATATGGAATTTGGAATTGTGAATAATTCGCAATTCTATCCCGGTTTCAAATGAGGGGCTCGGCTACTTTCTCGCTTTCAGCTGCGGGGGCACCCCCTCCCGAGCCTTTGGATTTGCCTTCGATGATGGCTTTTTCTTGTGCGCTGCGGAGAATAGTGGATTCTTCTTCAGCGATGAGTTTCTTCGCAGCATCTGCGGAGATTGCGAACTTGCGGCGAGAGGCCGCGATTATTTCTTTTCGGAAAGAGCGATGCGGAGCGGGAAGCACCGCGAGCGTTTCGGCAGAGAAGGGATCGTACGACTCTCCATCTATCGTCATTTTGATGTAAAACTCTCGAACTCCTAAGTTGATCATATCTTTCACGTCGAATACCGGTGCCATTTCAGGTTTTAAGGCGACTGCATCATCACCGCCCACCCGGAAAATTACAATGCTCCCGACATTTCCCAGCACGGCGGCTTGCACCTTAGGAATGAGTTGACCCATATATTGGTGCGCCACCGTGAGGTTCAGCCCGTATTTGCGAGCCTCGGAGAGGATGTTTTCGAATGTTTCCGTAACTACGTTTTGGAACTCGTCCACATAAAGATAGAAATCGTGCCGGTCTTTTTCGGGCATTCCGGCACGGGCCATACCGGCTTGTTTGATTTTTGTAATAAACATAGAACCAAAGAAGCTCGAATTTTCTTCGCCCAACCTCCCCTTCGAGAGATTGATGAGAATAATCTTTTTATTATTAATGAGCTGTTCCAAACTAATTTTATTTTCCTTCTGTCCGAAAATGTTTCGGAGCATGGGATCTGAAAGGAATTGCCCAAGCTTGTTTACGAGTGGAATAATGGCATCTGTATCGAATTTCTCCGACCAGTCGGCGAATTCAATTGCCCAGAAGCGCTTTACCATGTCGTCCTCGATGTATTCCACCACTTTTTGCCGGTAGTTCCGATCGGTGAGCATTGAAATCATGCCGCGCATTGTGGCATGAGGATAATCCAAAAGCGCCAAGCAGGTGAAACGGAACACGTGCTCGAGCCGGGGCGTCCAGTTCGCACCGAATTGCTTTTCCAATACTTCAATTAGCCCCTGCGTAAGTTGATGCTTAAAATTAGGGTCGACGTTCGAAAGCGGGTTGAAGGAAGCCGGATATTCAAAGTCCGTCGGATCAATAATTACCACATCTTCGATACGATTTTCCGGAACGAAATCGATCGTAGCGTCTACGACGTCGCCGTGTGGGTCAATAAGGCAGAGCCCATGACCATAGGCGATATCCTGTCGGATCATGAGCTCTAAGAGCTTGGTTTTGCCCACGCCGCTCTTCCCTACTATGTAGAGGTGTCGACGGCGATCTTTCCGCTTAATACCGAAAATGAATTTCTTTTCTTCAAGAGCCGCAACATAGTTCGTGCGACCGATGAAAGAACATTCTTTAGGGTCTACCTGTCCGAATATGGGCAGCTCCGGGGGCGGAGGCGCATATTTAATTATTTGGACTTTCCCGGGTCTTGGCATCGAATTGGCGTATGACTAATAACTTATAACAAATGACGGTTTAGTTAAAGTATTTTTATTTCCTTAAGGAAGGCTTCATACCCTTGAATGGCAGATTGCGCCTCTTCGGCAGACAACTCATACTCACTTGTTTCTGCAAGTTTATTTCTCAGCCGATGAGATTTCCAAAGCTGATTTAGACTTTGAATGCTTTCCGGGGTTACTTTGGCTAAGCGGTCTGCTAAATTTTCTCCCTCTAAGCCGGAATCTTTAAGAATGGCGTCTACGAGGATATCAGCTTCGAGGATGGAAAATCGCATGGCTTCGGGAGAATTTAGATCGAAACGCCGCATGACTGCCTCCCAGCGTTCGCGGAATACCGTTATTTGAGGAGAGGCCATTCCTGTGGGGTGACGTTCGCCAGGTTTAAGTTCGTGCGGGCGAAATTTGATTATTTTTCTAAATGCATATACGAAACCCACTAAAAGAGCGAGATCGAGCACAAGAAAAATCCAGGCCAAAACGGTATGCACCGAAAGCCAAAAGTCTGCAGACGTGAGTAATGGAGTGGAGGTAGACATAACGAAACTATACCTGATGATTTATAACTAATGACGTCATTGAAATCGTTCGATGTCTTTTTCGTTTCCGTATATGGCAAGTCCCGCAGGGGGGCCAGTCTTGCGGCTTTCGACGCGTCTAATATGCGGCGCAGTAAGCACGAGAAAAGTGGGCGGATGAAAAAGTGTTGCGATCGCTTCTACATTTAGCGTAATGGTCTTTGAATTGAAATTCCAATAAAACCAATGGGAAGTGATGAGTTTCGCCATAAAAGTATGGAATGGCATTAGTCGATGTCTATACTGCCATAGTAATCCCGACTTACGATATTCCGCACGGATATTCCAGAATACATGAGGCCAATTCCAAGGCCGAACACGGGTACTTACCTCGTCATTTCTTTTGAAGGAATTCAGGTCTTGCGCGGCGTATTGATTGAACATTCCTGCGATACCACGGCGGGCAAAGGAATCGTAGAAAAGAGGCGAGGGTGAAAGATATATAAAACGAGCTACAGTCTCAAACGCGGGCTTGGAGAGATTATTTTCCATAGCCTCAAGAACATTTGTTTCTCCGGGAGTCCGTGTGACTCGAAGCGAAGCCAGCGGGTCTTCTTTGGGGCTTTCCACGTGAAATGCGGGAAGTATTCCTCCTGGGAATTCGGTTTTGGTTTTAGGTTTCGCGGCGGCGCCTTGTTTTTTGCCGCTTTGTTCTTTGAGATGTTCTACGAGTCCTTTCCATTCATCCTGCCAGCAATCTGAAGCGGGAGAAATCAAAAATTGTACGCCTATAAATTCTTCTTTTTTAGCTTTTCCTAGTACTTCAAGAGTAAGAGAGATCGGATCATATTGCCGTTCTTCATCTGGAGCTTCAAATAAAGGGTAGGTGCGAATAGGGTATGCTTCCTCTTTTCTTAACACCATTTCTGCTCCCCAAATGCTCAATCCCTTGGCATACACCTCATCCATATCTTTCGGCAGATCTTCCATATAATCATCAACCTCTACAAGCTCAACGTCCGGATAATATGAGAAGAACGCAGCCTCCACGAGGGGCCTTTGCTTGTAATAATACCGAATAAAAAAACGAATTTCTCCTCCGAAGCTGCAAATCTCGAGCGTAAACCATTTGGTGATTTCTCCGTCTTTCCAAATTTCCTCGAAGTCTCCGGCTACATTTCGCAACGAATGAAGTGCCATAAGTACCTGTTCCATCGCGCGAGGACTCTTACGGATTTCTCGAGGAATTCGGATCTCGAACATATTTTGCCGGAACTGGCTTGAATGCTCATATTCAAACTGCCTCCACCCGATCCAAGTGGACTTAAAGAGCGGCCATAGAATAAAAAAGACCCAGAACCATTTGGTGAGGTCTAAAAATTCAATGATAATTCCGCCGAGATCGAAACCCATGCTTCTTTATTATAGAACAACCCCCGCCGATGTATACCATGGGCGGGGGTCGCACTTGCTATTTTCTCGTCTTAGTTTTCAAGCACCTTATACCGCCCGTCCGGCAATCGCTCGAAGTGAGAGCGATTCTGGAGATTCACAAGGATAGTATTCGGTTTGAAGAACCAATTCTTTTGGGCGGCGAGGATTACTTCTTTAGGGTGCATAGCTCCCTGCTCTGCCAAGATTTTGCGGATTATTTCTCGTGCGGTACCGGTTTCATAGCCATGTTCTTTCAGGGCGTACATTCCGCGGCCCACCAAGACAAAACGGGGATCCTTAATAAGTTCATTGTGCACGGTTGCCGCGAGCGCAGGACGCGAATCAAACCCAGCGGCCGTAATTTTTTCGGCAATATCCCGGAAGTGCGAAGGCTTCCCCTCTTTCTTTAGCACCAGATAAATTCGATCCCGGATGGTTTGAGGTTTGATTTCTGCCCATGCCGCGAGTCCGACATCTCCATAAGGATTCTCATGAATCTTTTTTGAAGCGGTAAGGTAGCTTTCTACGTGCGCAGAAGGCAGCTTCTTTTCTTCTACAAATTTGCCCAAGTGTGCGTCGTAAGCTCCTCCCAATACCGATTCCTTCTTGTCGCTCAAGTGCTTTTCCCACGAGTCCACAAAACTTTTTGCTTCTTTCAAGTCGTTTTTCGAAAGATAGTAGAGCGAATGGAAGTGCCGATCCCCGGGATAAAAAGAAAAAGCTTTGGTTGCATCCGCGAGAAGCGCGACATGCGAAGCTTCAATACCAGGAAAACGTGAAGCGGCTTCTTCAATGAACGCTTGTGCCGGCACTACTCCCCCGCGAGACTTAAGGAACGAGCAGGTTTGAGCGACGAAGTTTCCCAGGGTAGGATGCGCTTCGATTTTTTCCCTTAGAAGTTTCATTGCAGAAGCCTCAATTTGGCGAACTCGTTCGCGTGTAATGCCAAAGCGCACCCCTATTTCCGCAAGGGTTTCACCTTCAGATTTACCAAGGCCAAATCGGCGCACAATTACCTCTCGCTGTCGAGGCGTAAGAGTGGCCAAGATTTCATTTAATTCTTTGGGATTCCGTTCCATAGTTGTGGACCCATCATACAATATACCCCCCTATAGAGTCAACCCCATTTTTAGGCCCTTTTTCCTTTGAAAACCACCAGGAGGGGGCTCGCGATGAATATGGACGAGTAGATTCCTGCAGATACCCCTATGAGCAGAGTAAGAACGAAGAAGCGGAGTGTTTCGGGGCCCATGAAGTAGAGCGCAATGAGCACGAGAATAAGCGTAAGCGAAGTATTTACGGAACGAGCTAGGGTTTGATTGATACTGTCGTTTACCACTGTTTCAAAGCGCTCTTTGTGACCTCGGAGTACCACATTCTCTCGAATGCGGTCGAATACTACGATCGTGTCATGCACCGAGAATCCCATCACTACGAGGAGGGCAACTACGAAGTTCCCGTCTATTTCCACTCCCTGGGTGTGACCAAGATACGCGAGTAAACCGGCTGGAATTATTACATCATGGAAAAGAGTCACGAGTGTTACCCATCCATATTTCCAAGAACTTACCGGATAAGAAGCTTTCCGGAAGGCGTATGCGATGTAGAGCGAGATGCCTAGAAGAACCAATATAATAGCCATTATCGCTTTGCGACGAAGTTCTGCTCCCACAGATGGACCAATCGAAGAAAAACTAAGTTCCTCGAGTGACGGATACTTTTTCTTCAGGGCTTCGAGATAGGATTGGTGGTTAGTTTCGTCTAACACAGGCAATCGCACGAGAAAACCTCCCTGCTCTGTCTGATTTACGCGCACATCTGCTGAAGTCATTTCTACAATAGCGTTTTGGAGTGCCGTGGGAGTCGGGGCATTTTCTTTAACCGCGAGCTGCCAGAGCGTCCCGCCCCGAAAATCGATTCCCTGCTTGAAACCGTATAGGCCGATTGCCACCACTGACGCCACTATGAGAATGGCGGAGACCGCGAAGTAGATATTTTTACGGCCGATGACGTTCAACATTTTTAGAAAATAGAAATTAAAAAGTAGAAAGTAGAATCATCTTGCGCGCTCTTTTAAAAACACTTGGAGGAAGTAACGGGTGGTGGTGATTGCCGAGAACATACTTACCAGAGTTCCGATGAGGAGCGTAAGCGCAAATCCCTGCACAAAACTCGAAGTAAAGAAGTAAAGAATGATCGCAGTAAGAATCGTCGAGGTATTGGAATCCCGAATGGAAGGCCAAGCACGGCGAAATCCTTCGGTGCGCGACGCCGCCTTTGTAAGTCCTCGCTGTATTTCTTCTTTCATCCGCTCAAAAATTAAAATGTTCGCGTCTACCGCCATTCCTATCGTGAGTATGAACCCAGCCAACCCAGCGAGTGTGAGCGTGATTGGCACCAACTTGAAGACTGCGAGCGTGAGTGTGATGTAAATCAAAAGGGAGAGCGAGGCAAAAATTCCGAGCGTGCGATAGTAGAAGATCATAAAAAGCATGACGAGGAATGTGCCTATGGCCCCGGCGAAAATAACCTTTTTTAAAGAATCGCTTCCGAGATTCGGGCTGATTGTTTGTTGATTGATAAGCGTAATCGGCGCAGGCAATGCTCCCGCATTGAATCTTTCGACAAGTTTCTGCGCTTCCTGAATGGTGAATCGGCCAGTGATCACTGCGTTGCCTCCGGAAATCTTTTGTTGCACGGTAGGCATTTCGATCAAAGTATTATCCAAAAATATTGCCACCGGCTTCCCCACATTGGCTTCGGTGAGCTTCTCAAAAATTTGCGCGCCCTCGTCATTGAAAGTGATAGCTACCTGCGGCGCATTCATGTTGGGATCGAGCGTGAGTTCGGCACCCCTCACGTACCGGCCCGTGAGGTTTGTCATTATAAATTCGGTACTTGTGCCATTCTGTTCCACCTCTCGGAAATCCAAAAAGGGCGTTTCCCCGATTTGCTTGATGGCTTCGCTAATTTCCTTTACTCCGGCGAGTTCTACGATAAGTTGACTCTGGCCGCCTTCGGAAGCTACAAATACTTGCGGTTCACCCACACCAAAAAGGTTTACACGCCGCTCGATAACATCTCGAAGTCCATTTACGACTGTTTCGCGGTCTTTTTGCTGCACATCCTTCAAATCAATCCCATAAATAAGATGGCTGCCCCCCACGAGGTCGAGTCCCAACCTCCATGGGCGCCATTTTTCGCCCAAGCCTTTGGGATATACGAAGATTCCCGCAATAATTGCGAGAAGGACAATCAGAGAAAGAGTCAGTCCTGGACGTCGCATGTGATTAAGGGAGAGTTTAGCAAATATATTTTCAAATGGGAAGGCTTTAAAAAGCCCTCCTTATCTCAAAATGCCTTTTACAAAATCTATAATTTTGTTATTATTTTTTCGCTCAGTTTCCACCCATAGCTCAATTGGCATCCCGTACAATATCTTGATTCCCTTTGTCCACCCATAGCTCAATTGGCAGAGCAACTCCCTCTTAAGGAGATGGTTCCAGGTTCAAGTCCTGGTGGGTGGACAAAGGGAATCCAACATAAGATATCTACGGGACAAGGAGCAACTATCCTCTTACAATTGATAGTGAGGCGAAAGTACAAAAATTATTTTTGCCGAACGAACCAATTGGCGAAACATCGTTTCGCCAGGAGATGGTTCCAGGTTCAAGTCCTGGTGGGTGGACGGGGAATGCCCCCATAGCTTAGTGGTAAAGCAGCTGCCTTTTAAGCAGTTGACCTTGGTCCGATTCCAAGTGGGGGCACCAATTTTAATCCTTAAGCAGATCCTCGAACGCCTTTTTATCTTTAGGGTTCAGGCGGGCCGGAGCTTTTAATATGAAATCCACAAGGAGGTCTCCCCTTCTCGAAGAGCCGAACCGGGGCATTCCTTCTCCCGGAATCCTCAAAAGATCTTTTAAATTAAAGTGCGGTGGAATTTCCACATGAAGGGTCCCGCCCGCTAATGTTTTCACTTCCACTTTATTACCGAGAAGGACATCTTTGAGTTTCAACTCTTTTTTTACGATCAAGTCGTCGCCGCGGCGTTCAAACGCCGAGTGCGGCTTAATGCGCACGCGTACATAAAGGTCTCCCGCGGCACTTCCGCGCTCTCCCGCTTCCCCCATGCCTTTTACCTGAATGAGCTGATTATCTTCGATGCCCGGAAGAATTTCTACATCTACTTCTCTTGTAATGGAGATTCGTCCATTGCCATTGCATACTTTGCAAACTTTTTTGGGGATTTGGCCCATGCCGTGACACTTCTCGCAGGCCTTTACCTGCGAAAAACTTCCGAAGAACGTCCTTCTATCCATTCGAATTTCTCCTTGGCCTCCGCATGCCGCACACTGAGAAAATCCGGCTTCCGCATCCGCCCCTTGGCCTTTGCAGGTTTCACATTTCCCGAGCGTTTTAAATTCTATGTGTTTCGCTTTTCCTCGAAGCGCTTCTTCTAACGTGATTTCTTCTTTGACTTCCAAATCAGATCCATGAGCATAGGAACGTCGACGAGGACGTACTCCAAGATTTTCAAAAAGATCTTCGAAAATATCACCTAAATTCCCCATATCTCCCATTCCCTGCGAATCGAAACCAAATCCATCCCATGAAAAACCGCCGGCACCGAATCCTCCGGGCTCCGCGGTACCAAAACGATCATACGTCTCTCTCTTTTTCTTGTCCGAGAGCACTTGATACGCCTCGTTTATTTCTTTGAATTTGGTTTCATTTCCACCGCTTTTGTCAGGGTGATGCTGGTGCGCTAATTTTCTATATGCCTTTTTAATTTCTTCCTCCGTCGCTCCGCGTTCCACTCCTAATATTTTGTAGTAATCCTTCATAAGAATACTTAACTAATGACTTATAACGTATAACAAGATGTGGTCTCTGTCATTAGTTATTAGATTTTGATTAAATATATTCTGCCACTTGCTGCGTGCGCGTTTCCCCTCTTAGTCGCGTTATTCCTAACAAAAGGAGAATGTGAAACATAAGAAGGCCTAGCAAACCGGCAATCCAATATAGGAACACTCCTACTCCGCGGATTATGGCAAATAAAAGAATAGCCCAGCCTACAAGAAACCAAGTTCCGAATTTCCCTTGCAGATCTCCGAGGGTACGCATAGAAAGTTTATAGAATATTGCGCCCATAGATTTCTTGCCCTCTTCAACTTTGACTTCCAATGTTTTTCCAAGATTTTCTTTTACTTTCACAGTTACTTCTTCTGTTACTGCCGCTTGCCTGCTCGGCGGGAGACGCTTGAAATCCGCATTCCCTAAGAGTTCGTAACGAGCCAAACTGCTTGCGAATTGATCAAATGTGCCGGAAAAATTTATTTCTCCGTAGAAGCGATGGAGCGTGCCCCCAATAACTTCATAATAAGAATTGAATTCCGCGGGAGACAGGAACGCTTTCGCCGGAGTCCATATCGGAATAAAGAGGATTAATCCGGAAAAAACCAGCGCAGTCGTAGCTTTCGACAGCAGAGGCTGTACTCCATGGGTGAAACGGACCTCCAAAGAATTCGCGATCCTCGCGCGGGCCAGTGCTTCCCCCCAAAGGAGAAGCAGAAACGTGAGTATTGCCGAGAGACCTACGTACGCTGCGTTTCCCGGCGTAAGCGTAAAAAGGAACAGTCCTACGATTACTCCCACAATCACAAGTATTCGCCTCCCTGCGTGCCTCGTGAGATATAGTCCCACGGCCAAAAATGTGCCGAAAAGCGTTGCCACCGCAGCTACTCCTCCAAGCGAGGCCTCGCCGGTTAGGAAACTCTGGTACATGAGCCCCGTCCAGAATGCGAAGGCTACGGTCAAGACGTCTAATACGAGGGAGAAGTAAAATCCGCTCGAGCGCTCCTCGGTTTCCAGCGGCACTTGTGCCACCAGGTTCCCGGCATCATTTGGTTTAGGACTGCTGAGGTCCCGGATCATTAGTTTGTTGGTTAGGAGGAGTCTGATTCCCTGGATTATTATAGAACGCCTGGCCGATTTTTTGAATTTCGGCAGAAAGGGCTTCTAGCGCCACCTTTATTGCCTGCGCGTCTTCTCCATCTTTTACCTTCTTTAAAGCTTCAACTTTTTCTTCCACGGTTTTTTTCACGTCTGCCGGTACTTTTTCTCCTCCATCCTTCAGAGCCTTCTCGGCGAGATACACCGTACTTTCGGCCTGATTTTTAACTTCGGCTAATTCTTTACGTTTTGCGTCTTCTGCAGCATGCGAGGCAGCCTCTTGCTTCAGTTTTTCTATTTCTTCCCGAGAAAGATTCGTGGAAGCCTGGATTTTCACTGACTGAGATTTACCACTCGCCTTATCTTTCGCACTCACATTCAATATCCCATTCGCATCGATGTCGAAGACTACTTCCACTTGCGGCACTCCCCGGGGAGCCGGAGGAATACCGTCGAGCATAAATCGTGCGAGCGTTTTATTATCCGCTGCCATCGGCCGTTCCCCTTGGAGCACATGCACCTCCACAGAGGTTTGGTTGTCGCTTGCGGTCGAGAATACTTGGGTTTTTGCGGTGGGCACCGTGGTATTCTTCGGGATCATCGGAGTAGCTACGCTTCCCAGTGTTTCGATTGAAAGCGTGAGCGGAGTTACGTCCAGTAGAAGGATATCCTTTACATCTCCTTGGAGAATCCCGGCTTGTACCGCTGCCCCTACCGCTACTACTTCGTCTGGGTTGATTCCTTTGTGCGGTTCTTTATTAAAGAGTTTTTTTACGGCTTCTACCATGGCCGGCATACGCGTTTGTCCTCCCACCAAGATCACTTCATTGATATCCGTGAGGGCAAAGCCTGCACCGCGGGGAGCAGGCGCCGTCACTGTTTCCCGAGTAAGCTCAATCGAGCGCTCGATATAATCGCGTACGAGCTCTTCAAGTTTCGCCCGGGTCACTTGGACCAGGAAGTGTTTGGGGCCCGAAGCATCCGAAGTAATGTAGGGCAGATTTACCTCCGTGGCGGCGGCAGTTGAAAGTTCGTGCTTCGCCCGCTCTGCGGCCTCTTTTAAGCGCTGCAGGGCAAGTGGGTCTTTCGAGATATCGATGCCTTCGGCTTTCTTGTATTCATTTACGAGATATTCGATGAGCCGCTTATCAAAATCATCTCCTCCCAGGTGCGTATCTCCTCCGGTGGCCCGAACTTCTACAGTGTCATCTCCCACTTCGAGCACTGAAATATCAAAAGTTCCACCCCCGAAATCATAGACGACGATTTTTTCATTTTTTTGTTTATTCATCCCATAGGCGAGCGCAGCCGCCGTGGGTTCGTTTAAAATCCGACGCACTTTAAGGCCTGCAATTTCTCCTGCATTTTTGGTCGCTTGCCGCTGCGAATCGTCGAAATATGCCGGTACCGTAATGACGGCTTCCTCCACCTTCTCGCCAAGTTTGGATTCGGCATCCGCTTTTATTTTTGCCAAGATAAATGCAGAAATTTCTTCCGGGGAATACCATTTATCTCCCATCTTTACTTCTACTCCTCCCGTTTGGGAATTTTGAACGTCGTACGGGAGCCATTTGCGATCTCCCGTAACATGCTCATCACTAAACTTACGTCCCATAAGGCGTTTTACCGAAAAGATGGTGTTTTTAGGATTCGTAACCGACTGAAGCTTGGCAAGCAATCCCACCAAACGTTCGCCTGCTTTGTTTAACGCTACAACTGAGGGGGTGGTGCGGTTGCCTTCGGCATTCTCGAGTATCCGAGGTTCTCCCCCCTCCATTACCGCTACCGCGGAATTTGTGGTTCCAAGATCGATTCCAATTATTTTAGGCATGATAATTATGTTTAATATTATTTTCCTTTACTTATTCTTACTCGCGCCGGCCTTATTACTTTGTCATGCAGCCGGTATCCAGGAGCTATCTCCTCGAGTACAGTACCGGGGGATTCGGCAGAAGATGTTTCTTCGATGGCTTCCATTGTGCTTGCATCAAATTGAGCCGGAGGGGTCAATTCGATTCGAGTTAATCCTCTCTTTCGGAGGATATCCTCGAGATGCGCACGTATCATATAAATTCCCTTATCTACTCCTCCCGCCTTCTTCAAAGCCTGAATGGCAAGATCAAAGTTATCGAGTACCGTAATAAGTTCCTCCAAAAGCGTGGCGCTCGCGTACTTCGCGATGTCCTCAAATCTTTTGGCTTCTTCTTTTTTATAGTTGATAAAGTCCGCTTTTGCCCGCTGCCACCCCGCTAAATATTCTTCTTTTTCTTTCTTGCACTTATCTAATTCACTTTCTCCATTCGGAATTTCTTTTTTTATTTCTTCAGTCATCGTTGTGAATTTCACCTATGCTTTTCATAACCTGGATGACTCGACGATAATTCATCCGCTTCGGCCCGATAGTACACACTACCACTTCCCCGTCTGGAATCTGATATTTACCCATCACGACTGCCAAACCTTCACTGCGCGTTACCGGACTCCTTCGCCCGATAAAGATTTGCAACGGATCTCCGGTCCACTCTTCTATTATTGCACCTACCCGCTCATCCAATTCCACAAAATCTCGTACTAATCTCTGAATTTCTTCGGGAGTTTCCCAAGCAAAATGTTCTACTAAACATTCCAAACCCTTCTTGGCCACTTCTCCTCGCTCATTCCCCAATACTCCGAGTACTCCAAGTTCATCCGCGAGTTCTTTGAGGAAAGGCTCCCAGGCTTTGTCCTCAAGGAGTGTGTGTAATTCTTTATCTATTTGAGGCGGCGACTCGGCTTCCAGGGTCCAATGCGCAAAGAGCTCAAAGCCTTTATCTGCCGGGATTCTCCCTGCGGAGTGATAGGGTTGCATAAGATATCCTTCCTCGGTAAGGGCTTCGAGCTCGTGCCGGATCATGGCCGGCTTGATGCCAAACCGATAGTGGTCATAGAGCCATTGAGAACTTACCGGCTCTCCGCGGGTAATGAAGGATTCTATTGCCGCATTTAATATTTTGGCTTTTCGGTCCTCGAGAATCATGGGTCTTCGAAAATTATAGTCCTTAGCAATCTAGTGTCAACAGTGCTAATGCTTCTATTTACTAACATTTGTTTTTTACTTGCTGGCTTTTCTGTATAATGGATTTATGACCAAACAAAAGAGTGCTTCTCTCCTGCGCATCTTTAAGCCTACGGACAGAGACCTCGAATTCCTCAAGGCCAAGTTTGGTATTCATCCGGTTATTCTCCACGAACTTAAAACCGCTACTGCCCGCGCTCGCGTGGAGCATTACGACAATTATCTTTTCTTTGTATATTATTTTCCTCTCTACGATCCGAAAACAGCCACCACGCTCCGCACCGAACTGGATTTCATCATTACCCGCGATACCGTAGTCGTGGTCCACAATGAAAAAATCGAGATTCTCGATACGCTTGGAGAAACCACTGCGGAGAATTCTTTGAAACTTCTCTATCGAGTGCTCCAGGCTCTCCTCGAATTTCAGGAGCGTCAGTTGCGCCACGTACGTGAAAAAGTGGAAGGGGTGGGAAAAGAACTTTTTAGAAATAAGGAGAAAGAAGTGCTTGAGCGCGTTTCCTACCTCAAGCGGGATGTTTCCGAATATAGAATTATTGTCCGACTGCAACAAACTATTCTGCAGTCCCTTTTGTCTCGCGGAGTGAAATTTTGGAATAAAGAAGTGGAAATTTATTTGGATGATCTTATTGGGGATCATCTTCGCATCGTGAACCAGGTGGAAAATTACCGGGAAGCTATTAATGACTTCGGGGATACGAATAACCAGATTATGAACTTGAAGATCAACACAGTGATGAAAACATTTACGATGCTTTCTTTTCTTACCTTTCCGTTCATGCTTATTGCTGCTCTTTTTACCATCCCGGCGCGTGGAACGCCTATTATCGATATGCCTGGAGCTTTCTGGATTTTGGCATTCATTATCCTTGCAGGAATGGGGGGTCTTGCGCTTTACTTCAAGCGAAAAGGCTGGTTCTAGAATTACTGATTAGGACTAGTTATATAAATCACTTAGATGCGGCCAATCCGGATCTGGAACACTCTTACTCAAAAAAAAGAGAAGCTTCCTTCCCCCAAGGGGCAGCCGCTCCGTCTTTTCGTATGCGGACCTACCGTGTATGACTCCACTCATATCGGACATGTAAGGACCTACGTCTTTTTCGATTTCTTTACTAAATACTTAAGAAGCCTTGGTTGTGAGGTGCGCTACATCCAAAATATTACGGACATCGATGACAAGATAATCAAACGCGCGGCCCAGGAAGGAACAGATCCGCTTATTTTTTCTAAAGGGCATACTAAGAGCTACTTCGCGGACATGAAGCGATTCGGCGTGGATGCAGTTACCACCTATGCCCCTGCCACCAAATTCATTTCCGAAATCATCGATCAAGTACAGCGTCTCGTTCGCAGAGGTGTGGCATATAAGATCGAAGGCGATGGGTATTATTTCGATATTGCTCGATTCCCGGCATATGGAAAGTTAAGCCGCCGCACCGCTCTTGCAGCAGAAGATGCAGTGTCGCGAATTGATGAATCGGTGGAGAAACGAAATAAAGGAGACTTTTGTCTCTGGAAGTTTTCTAAACCGGGCGAGCCAGTCTGGAATTCTCCGCTTGGTGCAGGCCGGCCAGGATGGCACATTGAAGACACTGCGATTTCGGAACATTTCTTCGGCCCGCAATATGATATTCATGGAGGTGGATTGGATCTTAAGTTTCCACATCATGAGGCCGAGATTGCCCAGCAGGAAGCTGCTTCCGGAAAAGTGCCCTTCGTGAAAATCTGGATGCACACCGGAATGCTCACGGTCGGCGGAGAAAAGATGAGTAAGAGTTTGGGAAATTTCATTACCGCCCAGCAATTTCTTGCTGCCCATTCCCCTGCTATATTTCGATTTATAGTCTTGAACCATCATTATCGATCACCTATTGATTACGACGAGAAACTAGCTCTCGCAGCGGAAGAGACTCTCGAAGGGGTACGTCTTTTTTTAGGAAAGCTGAAATTCGTAGAAACTGAAGGAGCAAAGAAGCCATTAAAAAAATTTTCGCTGCTTTCCTATGCTCGCAAATGGGAAGCTACGCTCGCGGATGACATAAATACCCCGCAGGCGTTGGGAGTGCTTTTCGAAGTGATGCGGACGGTAAATCCCTTCCTTTGGCAGCTCAACTCCCGTTCCATTCGCAGCTTGCATGCCTTTATAACTTCCCGCTTTGCGCTGCTTGGAATTCCTATTTCTTTGCCTTCTCGGCCGTCTAAAATATCTTCTTTGGCTAAAAAAAGAGAAGAAATGAGGCGGAATCAACAGTTTATCCAGTCAGATGCTTTGCGAAAGCAAATTGAGGAGCTAGGATACACGATAGAAGACACCCCTATCGGGCCATTTGTATGGCCCGCAAATCCCAAGCATCAAAATCCAAATTCCAAATAACTCTTCGAGTTTGAGTTTTGGAAGTTGAATATTGTTTGGAATTTGGTGCTGGGATTTGGAATTTTATTAAGCATGTCCACGAAAGGAAGAACGGATAAATTAAAACTCCCGCCCCAAAATATAGAGGCGGAACAGGCAGTATTAGGCGGTATTTTGATCGACAAAAATGCCATTTTTAAAGTGGCAGACGTTCTCGGTCCCACGGACTTTTACTCTCCCGGACATGAACGGATTTATTCGGCGGTTATCGAACTGTATGAAAAGCATCAGCCCATCGATATCGTAAGTGTCGGTAATCGCCTCAAGGAGAACGGCACCCTTAAAGATGTAGGGGGATCGAGTTATCTCGCCGATCTTACCAACCGAGTAGCCACTTCCTCTCATATTGCTCATTACGCGCAGCTCGTGAAAGAAAAACGAGTGCTTCGAGACCTAATCCGCGTTTCCGGAGAAGTAAGCGAAGCGGCGTTCGATGCCTCGCAGGATATTGAAGATCTGCTTGATGCTATTGAGCAAAAGATTCTCGCGATTTCTCAGCAATCTTTACCTAAGAATTTTGTGCCTCTCAAGGAAGAATTAAAAAACGCCTATGAGCGCATTGAAAAACTACATCAAGGCGGAGGGAAGCATCGCGGCGTGCCCACGGGCTTTGAAGGACTCGACAACCTGCTCTCTGGGCTTCAGAAGTCTGATCTGGTAGTAATAGGAGCTCGACCTTCGCTTGGAAAAACTTCATTGGCATTGGACATTGCCCGACATGCCGCCACGCGAGAGAAGATTCCCGTGGGTTTCTTTTCACTTGAAATGTCTCGGGAGCAAGTCATTGACCGTTTAGTAGCCGCAGAGTCTCAAGTGTCGCTTTGGAAAATTCTTACCGGAAAAATTTCGAATGACGGCGAATTTCGGATGATTCAGGAGGCGCTGGATCGCCTCTCGCAAGCTACTATCTATATCGACGATACTCCTTCTTTGAATATCATGCAGATGCGCTCAATGGCGCGGAGACTCCAAGTGGAGCATGGCCTGGGACTCATTGTCGTAGATTATCTCCAGCTTATTACTCCCCGAACCTCTAGCGACAACGTCGTGCAACAGGTTACGGAAATTTCTCGAGGCCTTAAAGCGCTGGCTCGTGAGATTCAAGCTCCTGTACTCGCGCTTTCTCAGCTTTCCCGTACCGTCGAACAGCGCGGAGGAGCTCCCCGGCTGTCAGACCTTCGGGAATCAGGCGCAATTGAGCAGGATGCCGATGTGGTGATGTTCATTTATCGCAAGGATAGAGACAAGCTCGATGCGCCCCCCGAAGAACAGAATATTGCGCAAATCAATATTGCCAAACACCGCAACGGCCCCTTAGGTTCCGTGGATCTTTATTTCGATGCGGAGCGTACTTCTTTTCGGCAACTTGAAGCTCGGTTCGGAGAATTTTTGCCTGCGAATTCCTAATTTCTAGTATCGAATTTCTAACGAAATCCCATTTCCCAATTTGGAGATTGGATATTAGAATTGAGACATTATTTAGAAATTAGTAATTAGATATTAGAAATTTTTTCCATCATGCGTCTTCCGGAATCGATTCGCCTTTTTATTGAAAAGCTATCCGAACTTCCCTCCTTGGGCCCGCGTCAAGCTACTCGGGTGGCATTTTATTTACTGCGGACGGGGGAAAACAACATTAAAGAGCTTGGGGATGCGATTCATGGAATGAGAAAGATTCGGACCTGCGCCCGCTGTTTTTTTGTGCATCAAAATGAGGATGGACTATGTGAAATTTGCCGCGATCCTCGGAGAGTTTCGAATATTATTATGCTTGTGGAAAAAGAAACAGATTTGATGTCTTTGGAAAGTACGGCGAAATTCAAAGGGAAATATTTAATCCTGGGAGAGATTCCAAAAACCGGCGTGCTCGAAGGGTGGCAAAAGTTACGGCTCCAGAATTTGAAGTCGCTTATTCAAAAAGAAATGAACGGGCGAGCGGAAGAAATAATCGTAGCACTGAACCCCACTTCAGTGGGAGATTTTAATGCCGCAACACTTGGCCGAGAGCTGGAATCATTCGCCAAAAAAATCAGCCGCCTAGGAAGAGGACTTCCCACGGGCGGCGAGATTGAGTTTGCGGATGATGAAACGTTAGGATCGGCGCTGGAACGGAGGTCTTAATCCAATTTGAGAAGCAATCCTTTCACTTTTACGCGCGCAAACATTCGATAGAAGAACCACAGCACCAGGGCTAAATAGAAGAAATTGGTGAGGAAGGCGGCGGAGAGATTCGCTACTCCCAGCGTGCCGGTCGCGATCACTTCTCTCATGCCTTCAAATACATACGACGAAGGAATTATATATGCGATCCACTGTGCCCAACCGGGCATAGCAGAGATCGGATAAAATACGGCGCTAAACGGCTGAATGAGAAATATAAAGCCGAAGGCAAGAATCTGCGCGGAGGTGCCATAGCGCAAAATGATGCCGGTAGTAAAAAGTCCCAGCGTCCATCCAAAAAAGAAAAGATTTATCACAAAAGGGACGAGGTATAGTCCAAATATGAAAATATTGAACTGATAGAGCAGTACAGCGAGGATACTTGCTACTATTCCTACGAGAATAATCCGAATAACCCCTACAAAGAACGTCGAGGCCAGAAATTCCGTAATCGAGAGCGGAGAAACGAAAAGATTCAAGAAATTTCGTTCCCATACATCCTCTAAAAAAGAAATCGAAACCGCCTGCTGAGATCTGCTTAAGAGATCCCAGAAAATGATTCCTCCCAAAAGAATTGTGGCAATGTTTACTCCCGCAGCTTGAGTTTTTTCAAGATAGACACTCAAGAATCCCCATACTAAAAGTTCCATAACGGGCCAATAGAAGATATCCATGAGGCGGGGAAAGCTCCGCTTGTAGAGATACAAGTGGCGCAGAAGAAGTGCACTGACACGATGGAAACGCATGGAAATTTCTAATTTCTAATTAACCTAATTTCTAATTGGGATTTGAGCATCGGGATTTCGTTAGAAATTCGACATTAGAAATTAGGAATTTTGCGACGCTTTCATTTCTCCTTCTCTTGCAATATGTAGGAAAACGTCGTTCAAATCTTCATGGCCATATTTTTTTACGAGCTCTGCGGGAGTCCCATCGTCCACCACTTTGCCATGATTAATGAAAATGACTCGATCGCAAAGTTCTTCGATTTCCGCCATGTTGTGCGAGGTATAAAGCATCGTCACTCCCCTCTCCTTTCGGATTTGGAGTAAGAGCTTGCGCACTCGATCGGCGATATCGGGATCCAAAGAAGAAGTGGGCTCGTCTAAGAGTAAGAGTTTCGGATCATTGAGGAGAGATTTGGTGAGATTCAGGCGTGCAAGCTGCCCGGTAGAGAGCGTAGCAGTAAGTTTCGGAAGTAGATTCTCTATTCCAAAAAATTCTGCGAGTTCTTTGATTTTTAAATTGATATCAGGCACACCATACAGCCTGGCGAAAGTCTTCAAATTTTCCCAAACCTTTAAATTCTGCGGCAGAGTTACGTAGGGAGAAGAGAAGTTCGTCTGACTCAAGATCGCTTCGCGCGAATGCCTCATGTCCATTCCAAAAATGCGAATTTCTCCCGAGGTGGGAGTGATGATGTCGAGCAGCATTTGAATCGTAGTCGTCTTACCTGCGCCGTTCGGACCTAAAAGTCCCGTAATTTTCCCTTCTTCAATATCGAAAGAAATTCCGTCTACGGCGGTGAAATCGCCAAACTTTTTAATGAGATTCTTAACCTCGATAATGGGCTTTGCCATTGGTTTCGTTATACGGAATCGTTATGAATGTCTGATGACCATTACCCCGTATAAACCACTGCGCGATTCTACGGGGCAGGCATCCCCTATTTTACACTAGCCGTGCCTCACCACGATAACATCACCATCTTGAACAACGTAGTCCTTTCCTTCTACCCGCAATGAGCCTTTTTCCTTCGCTTTATTCCAGCTTCCGGCCTCGACAAGCTTACTGCATGAAACTACTTCTGCCCGAATGAAATTCTTTTCGAAGTCAGTGTGAATTACTCCTGCAGCCTGCGGCGCTTTGTCTCCTTTCGTGATTGTCCACGCCCGAGTCTCATCTTCCCCCGTCGTGAAAAAACTGATGAGATCGAGAATCTCGTAGGCTTTCCGGATGAGTTCCGGAATTTCATCCGCAAGTGCGACGTTTGCGACAAGATAATCCGCACCCCGCGCTTTGATCTTTTCGACGAGTGCCGGGGTTACTTCTTCCGGATCACCATTTAAAAGAATGAGCTCTTTTTTGGCACTTAAAAGCGCCAGTTCTTTCACAATCTCTTCGTCACGGAACTGTCTAAGCGATTTTCCGGCTTCGAGCGCGGCTTTTACCTGTTTTAATATTTCAAAGTTTTTTGCCGCCTTTTTGTCACCCCGAGCTTCCGCTTCCAGTTTTTTCCATCGTTTTTCCACGGTTTCTAAATCCTTTAAAGCAAGTTCGGTGTGGATGATATCAAAATCCCGAATCGCATCTACGGAGTTTTCGACGTGGATAACGCTTGGATCTCCAAACACCCGAAGTACTACCACGATCGCTTGCGTTTCCCGAATGTGCGAGAGAAATTGGTTCCCCAGGCCTTCCCCTTGATTCGCTCCCTTTACCAATCCCGCGATATCGTAAAATTCCACGACCGCCGGAATTGTTTTTTTAGATTGACTCAACGTGGTAAGCACCCCCAGCCGTTCATCTGGAACAGGTACAATTCCCACATTTGGATCGATTGTGGCGAATGGGTAATTGGCAACCAAAATATCCTGCTTCGTGAGCAGTTTAAAAAGAGTGGACTTGCCTACGTTCGGCAAGCCTACAATGCCGATGGATAGTTTCATCCCGTTAGAGACAGGTTCCATTTTATGGAACCGTAGAAAACTAAATTATTCTGCATTGAAATTTTTAGGTAACGCATGATAGTGGATACTTCAGATATCCCGTTTTTGTCTCTAACGGGATTCATTCCTAAAGAATCGAGGCGGAGAGAAGCGACACGTGCTGATTTATAAGGATTCCTGCTCCCGCGACCACAATCACCAGGGCCCCTCCGAATATCAATCTGGGGTGCCGCGTAAGAGACATGTTCCATATCATAATCAGTAATGCCAGTGCAAACAACCCTATAAAGAATATATAGACTCCGTTCGCGAGTTTTCGCGGAGCAGCGAGGGCCCCTTGCACCGGATTGTTTTGAGGCTCTATTGATTTCGGATTCAACGATTCAGCGGCTATTTCTGCCCCTCTTACGGCTACGAAAAGCGGGGTAGAAGAACTTTCTAGGATCGGGGAAGATACTTTTTGCCTGTTCGGAGCAGCAGCTACTTTTTTCTTCGCCGGTGATCCGAAAAGCTGCACTACAAACGTAGCGGGTTTCCCCTCATATTCTCCTTGCGCGGTGGCTATTCCTATTTCAGTAAAATTCCCTCGAAGAATATTTGCCCGATGGGTCGGAGATTCCATCCAGGCGTTTGTTACATCTTCCGAATCAAGGAAGTTTACTGCGAGATTCTCCCCGGCATAGCTAAAGTCATATCCCACCATTTCAAACCAATACCAGGGCGTAACCCCAGTGGGGCTTGTGTGGGCAAAATAGCCATTCTGCGCCATGTGGAGGGCTTTCGCCCGTGCCGCCGCTTCAAGTAAGGGATTTACCCGGAGTTCCGGGAGGTTATTTGCAAGGCGGTTTTGATTCGTTCCATCTACCAATGCATTCGAAAATATCACTGCAAAAAGCTCGGATTGCGGAGCCACATACTTAGCCCCGGAGAGAAATATCACTTCTCCTATAAGGATTGCCGCTATCGTGATTACTACGGCTTTTCCTCTCAAAATATGGGGGGCATGATCATTTTCCCTTTGAGGAATAAAATATTTTTTTAGTCGAGAAAGCATTTTATTTGCACAATAATTGCTCTAGGAGGCCGACGAGTTGCGTGAGCAGCGCTACCAATCGTATTCGGAGCGCGGTTATTGTTGTTTCTTCGGTTTCGACTTCTTCGGGATTGAAGGCTACTGCACCTAACACTTGTCCGGAAGAAACGGGAGCTGAGGAAGCCGGAACATTATTTCCCCCCGAATGCCCAACTCCAACCGTAGGCGGTGCCTGCACATATGTAAGAAACGTAGTGAAATGCTTGGTCCAAATAATCAAATCTTCCCCGGAATTTATTTTACAGTCTCCTCCCTCAACCAGCGCATCCCCGGCCGCTTGGGAATCCTCACTGCAAGAATCAGTGATTTCATTGAACGCGCTGCCGCGGGAATAGCCGGCTCGTTTCCCCGCTTGGCCAGCAAAGAACAATCGGACTCCCTTATCGAACGTGAGCGACGTATCTCCTGCCCCAATCGATACTGCAGTATCCACTCTTACGGTAAATCCCGTTTCAGGATTGGGTTTATTATATGAAAGCGCGGAGGCAGGAGGAGCAATCGAACCATCCCACTCTGAAGGGGCGGAAATGGTGGTACCTCCCGGAATGGCTAACGTTACCCTAATACCATTCGCAGTGGCAGCGGCTTCGGTAGTATATGAGACGCTCGCCGTGCGTGATCCATCCCCGGTCGTGACGGTAGAAAAGTTTAAAGTGATAACTGAATTATTAAATGTCGCGAGAGCCGCAGCGAGAGTCGAAGCGGCGGTACTTACCGAGGACTGAGATTGAGTATTTGTTACCGCTCGAGCAGTAGTAAGGGCTGCGGTGAGCGTATCTACCGCCGCCTGCGGATAACTCCCAGAAGAAGTACCGACTGTTGCGGAGGAAAGAGTACTGCTTACCGTGGAGATATTCGAATTGAGAGTGGAAAGATCGGCGTAGATCGTAAAAGAGCGGGAAACATTCGAGGAGGCGGCATAATTATTGCTGCCGACCTGTGACGCAGTGATCGTGCAGGTACCAGTTTCCGTGATATGCACGGTGCTTGTAGAGACCGTACATACTCCCGACGCGCTAAAAGTGGGAGTAAGTCCCGAGGAAGCGGTTGCACTTACCTCGAAGTCCGCATCGCCATAGGTCTTATCACTTAAGGCATTAAACGTGATTGATTGACTAGATTTCCCGATATTAAACGAATTACTGGTTGCCGAAGCGAGTCCCGCACTCGACGCTATGAGCGTATAACTATCTCCTGCACTATCGATATTCAAACTGGCAAAGCTTGCCGTGCCGGAAACCGCTGAAGTAGAGCCGCCATTACTCAATGTTCCACTCGCGGGATTTGTTCCGATTGCAAGACTCACCGAAGCGCTGCTTGTCGTTCGATTGCCATACTGATCCCGGATTTCTACTTGCACTGCAGGATTAATTGTAGAAGTTCGCGTAGTACTCGCAGGCTGCACGCTGAAAGCAAGCTGAGTGGCGGCTCCCGCGGTGGTCGTGAGGGTCCCGAAGTTTGTGGAACTGGTTACCCCTTGGATATCGCCGGCCACCGTCAGATTTCCGCTTGGAAGCGCCCCCGTTGTGGGACGCACCACAATGCCGCTCCAAGTGATTATGCCGCTGCAGAGCGTCTCATTCCCTTCGGATTGTCGTAGGAGTAACTGTGTCTGAGGTGCCATTATCAATTTTTAATACTTTATTGCCGGAACCCGTACATGAGCCCCCATTGATGTTAGTACGCGTGGCGGTCACACTATTCGCGGTGGTGCGAAATTCAAATCCTACAGGTGCATTCAAAATAATATTCCCTTCTTCTATTTCTCCTACATCTCCCTCACTTACAACGGGGCCGGTAAGCGTCGTATAACTTCCGCCTACGGTGTCCACCGAAATCGACGTACCACCCGTAGCCGAGGTTACCGTTGCGGCTCCGTGAGCCGGGAGATAAAAAATAAGTGCTACTCCTAGAGCCAGGACGCCTGCTAAACCTGCACATATTGAGGCATGTGAATGCCGTCGCATTATGTGTTTATTATGCCTTTTTAAAGAAATTCCATCAAATTTCTTCCTGTATTTTTAGCAAAAAATTCTGAAGAATTTGAGAGTATTTTCCAAGACTTGGAATATCCACCCATTCTCCATCGCTCCCGATTCCTCCGCCTATGGGTCCAAACTCAATCCCAGGACAGTTTACTCGGCGGAAATGTCGGGCATCGGAGGTACCCTGCGCCCCGCGTAGTAAAATTTTTTTATGAAGAAGATCTTTCCCTAATTTTTCGAGGGTTTTTACGTATGTATTATTTTGGGGAGTGAAGAGTGCCGGTTCATTCGCGAGGACTTCCATTTTGAAACCTCTCGGGACTAACGCTCGGATCTTTTTTAGTATAGTTTGAGCTTCTTCAGGAATAAAACGGATATCAAGCCACACCGAACACTCATCCGGGATTTTGTTGATTGCCTGATTCTTCGTTTCGATACGACTCACATTTATCGTAGTGGCCCACACCTGCTGCTTGGGAAGTGGAAATTTCTTTTTTAGAACTTCCAAAAAATTTTGCATTTTCCAAACTGCGCTTTCTCCTCTCCATGGATACGCTCCGTGCGCGGTTTTTCCTAAGGCAGAAACTTTTAACCAGAGCACGCCTTTGGCTTTATTCACGATATCGAAGTTCGTAGGTTCTCCGGCAAGGACAAAATCAGCTCTCACTCCTTTTTCGATTTGGTATTTTGTTCCATCGAATCCCCCTATCTCTTCGTCAGTCGTAAGCTGCAACGCCAGCGGGTACTTTACTTTATTCGCCACGGTCTTAAACGCCTCAATAAGACAGGCCACATTGGCCTTCATATCCATAGAACCCGCTCCGAATAATTTATTTCCTTTTACGCGAGGGATGTATTGAGACTCTTTCCCGGGAATTACGTCTAAGTGACCGTTTAAAATTATTTTGAAGCGCGAAGGGCGTGCTTTGGTGTTATATACAAGCGCACTTTGCACTCCATTCTTAGAAAATCGCTCGATTGTGTAATCCTTGAGGGACGGCAGTACGAGCTCTAAAGCCTCTCCCAGGGCTTTGGGATTTCCCTCGACAGACTTTATTGAAATTAACTTTTTACTGAGAGATATAATCTGTTCCATATTCTTAAATGAGCGAAGCCAGGGTCCAATTTCGGAACCTGGCTTCAAATTACCATTTTTATTAACTTCACTCAATTATTTTTCAGAGGTTTGCAACACTTCCGCCCAAACAGTCGAGCTGTTCCCATGATTTCTACCCTCGCGAGCTTCGGTAGAATCCAGAGGCATCAGCGATCTAAAACCGCCTAGGAAATAAGGTTGCCCGTTAATCAGAGACATGAAATTCCGATCAATGACCGTATATTCCCGCCCTGTGTCTTGGTCCACCACGACCATCACCTTCATCTCCGGCTGAACCACATATGGCCCGCGTGAGTTGAGGTTTGTCCGTAATTCAGACCGCACCCGACTTCGATTAAGAGGGCCTCGCACGTGACCGTAACAGCCGTAATGGCCGTATGTGGGTTTCATGCGCAGCCATACTTTCCCAGATTCAACCTCGGAAGGGTCGATCCCTTGAAGAGTTAAATGCTGCCTAAACCCCTCGGAAAGCTCCACTTTTTCAGAGCCGGTGTAAAGATCTGACTCGGTTTGAATTCCGAATCCCATGTTCATCGGCGCCATGTAAGCCTTCGTGTCATTGATACGCCGTTCATGAGGCATGCCTGGTGCATCAATGTTCATCGTGACTGTATTGGCTTTAATGATCCGCCGCATTTGAGGGTCGCCCAAAAGCGGATGATCCACTATCACCGTTGAATCTTTGAGCTTCGCAATTGGATCGCTGGTTCGAGCATAGAGAAGATACCGACATATTCCCTTATTCTCCTCTATATGCTTTCGGAATTCCTCAGGACCCCAGAATGTATCAAATCCCGAAAGTTCTCGAACTTCGGCATCGGTGAGCGGTTGTGCGAGCGCTTTCCCAAACTCTGCTTGACGCATAGCCTGGTACTTTTGAGCAGTGACTGCCAAGAGCGCGATTGGTCTCTGGAATCGCTGCCGCACTTCGTCGAGCGTAGCGCGGAAGCCCTGCCTGAAGAACGAATTTCCCTGTTCATCCGGAAACGAGCGTTCGAGTAATTGATACATCGCGAGAGAGTTTTCGAACTCATAAATCGAGCTCCTCAATGCGGTAAGTATCTCTTTCTCGGACATGTGTGCTGCCGCATCCAAAAACCCTTGCGACAAACCCTTCATGTCAATTTGAACAGCGAAGTTTGTAATCGCTCCCGCCACTTGGCAGTACTGATAGTCGGTATTCCATTCCCGATTTGCTTCTACCAGCCTTGCGAAGTGTGTATTGTATTCCCGATACAATGTCCCGAGCGCCCGAATCACTCTCGAAGTGTAGTGGGTCTTGTATCCGAAGAGCATTCGAAAAGGCCCCTCCGTAGATTGGATGTCCTTTTTTTCCTTAATTTCCCCTAAAGGAATCCTCACTTTCACTTCGATGTGCTCCGGAGGAAGACTCGGCTCCTGTGGAGTGGTGACCGTCAGCAATTCCTGTGCTGCGTCCTTTGCGCGTGCGAGCCATCCCTGATAATCCTGCTCGTGTCCGCGGGTCACCTTACCATTATGGCTTCTTGAAAACCATGGGGGTAGAGTTTCCCCTTCCTGCGGTTGCCAGGCGGTGTACGCGTCTGCGATTCCCAATAAGGCGGCTTCAAACCGATGCGCGCCATCTTGAGCTTTGTGAGCCGATGCCGGAGTTTGTCTTACTCCAATCCAGAATGGCGTTGTAGTCGCCCATTCCGGAGGATTCTCGATCCTCCAAGGAGAAACTCGCAGCCATCGATTTGGACTGTTCGTCTGGCAATTGTGAAGCGAGAAGAGTGCAATTTCCTGAGAGGTGCATCTGTCGCCATTTTGGAGTCGGCGGACAGAATAATTTCTCCTTTCCAGGACACTTGCCGCAGCTTCTGCCGCAATATCACCATCCTGCACTGCAAAGGCAACCTTCATTTGGCCACCCCCGTTTCTGATTGAGCTAAGCTCATTTGCACCACTGGGGAGGAAATGGTCCTCCCATTCCCTACAGTGGTCCGAATACCCGTTGCTTCGTTACGTATCATAGTGCATTACCGCTGCTCGGAGATGTTGAGGAAACACCTCCAGGTTGTACTACCGTTTTACCTCTTTCACATCTACCTTATTTTTAGACGTCAAAGAGCCTTCTTTCCCACACCGGCATACCTAGCTCCGATGGGGATTTCAAGGATTTTCCCTGAAATCCGCACCCGAGTTCCAGGGAATGTCTCATCTAGACATTCCCTGGGAGTTTTTACTAACCTCTCATATTACTCGAGCTTGGTCCACTAAGTGCTCTGCGAGCACTCGCATGGGATCGACCACTGGTTTCCCTAGCTTTTCCACTTCGTCGGCTACCACCGAGAGCTTTGCGCATCCCAACACTAACACTTTGGCGCCTTTCTCGATTAGCTCTTTGGCCACTTTGGTGATTGCCGCAGTATCGGCTTCACCACCGGCTTTGATCGCATTGATTACTTTTATCACCGATTCCTGGCCGGCCACCGTGGGGGCAATCCAATGTATGCCAGAACCTGGAACGGTTTCTTCGTAGATTTTCGAAGTAGGGGCAGGGGCAATAAGTCCTACTGTGGTTTTCCCATGATCTTCAAGAACGCGGCGCACGGTGAGCTCCACCATGTTGGTGACCGGCACCGGTACTCTGCCTTGAATGTCTGAAATCCTTGTATGGGCCTTGTTACAGGGAATTGCGATCATAGAGACTCCTGCGCGCACCAGGAGTTGAGCCGAGGTCACGAGCGTTTCGTGATATTCGCGGTCTTCCACCTTTTCCACCCCATTTTCGTAATCGGCAACCTTTGGGTTGGTGTAACTTACTACCTCCAGATGATCCTGATCTTTCCTCGCCGGAGTAGATTCCGCAATAAGCCTCTGGAGGTGAATGCTTACTAGCGGACTCGTGCTCCCTAACACTCCTATTTTCATGTTCGTTGAAAATAATTAATTGACCTCTTGACCTTTTGAATTCCAGAGTTAGCACCAGATTGGCCCACAATCATGTGCAATAAAAACCGAAATTCTTTGAGCGCCGCTTCCCCAAGTGGACGCTCATCTCATTTGCCCTTTATTTCTCTAAGTGCAAATGGGATGAGAGTCTGATTTTGTAAAAGAAAGACCTCCTCGGGTTTCGAGGAGGTCTGTGAGAATCTATGTTCGTGAAGCTGTTATCTCTTGGTTCTCATGACCCCCTCGGTTTTAATAATAAAGCTAAAGCAAAACACCCACGCAAAAAGCGTAAGCGTAAGCATAAGGGTGCCGAGATAAGCCGAGAGATGTTGCATTGCTTTAAGTTAGATTATTTTTAGCGTATTCCTCCCCTATCCTGCTGTCAAGGGGGTTATCCACAAGCGACATGATGCGGTATGGTCTAAGCTTCTCTATGCGCAGCCGTTAAAGCGAGAGCGCCGAGCGCCAACCCCACATCCCGAAACACCACGTCGAATATGCCGAAGTTAAATATTGTAATGCCAAGGAGCAGGCAAAATGCCACCCATCCTGCCGCTTTTACCCGTCTCCCCGAGAAAAGCCATACCGCCAGCACAATTTCTATTACTGCAAACGCAGGAAGTAAAAAGCCTTGAGGTATGAGCGCTAGGAGAAACGGGGGAAAATACCCTATCCAATCCAGAGGTCGGAGCAAACTGGCTAATCCCGCATACAAAAATACGAATGCCAACCCCCAGCGTATGAGCAATGCTTGTGAATTGTGAATCATGAATTATGAATAAAAGATTAAAAAGCAAAACTTCTAATATTTAATTACTAATTTCTAAATAATTTTAGAATACCAAGCACGAAATTTCAATTTGGAAAATTGGAGGTTGGGGCTTATTTAGGATTTTGATATTAGGAATTAGAAATTACGCCTAATGGCGTTCATAGGTTCCCATAAGTTCGGCTTCGGCGAGTACATGCCCGGCAATTTCCGCATCGAATTCCGGACGTTTTGCTCCCGGCATCAGCGAAAGAAAGGCGTCTAATGCGTAGGCGCGAAAAAAATAACGATGAGGGGAACCTCGAGGGGGGCATGGTCCCATGTACCCCATCGCCCCTCCGGAATTAGTGCCCTCCACGCTTTTTGAAGGTTTGCTTTCTTCTTTAATGAAAGCGGCACCAGGATCGATGTTCCACACCAGCCAATGCACAAAAGTCCCTCCGGGAGCATCGGGATCCTCCATGAGAAATGCCAAGCTCTTTGTTCCTTGAGGAAGATTTTGAATTTGGAACTCGGGGTTCATATCCCCTCCCTCGCAGGTAAATTTTCTGGGAATCTTTTCGCCATTCTTAAATGCAGGAGTGGTGATGAGCATGGAATTTGACTTATGACTAATAACTGATGACGTATAACTTATTAACGCCGCTTAATAAAATTATTATAGCAGTCGAGAGTAAACTTGTATGGAATTTTGTCATATGTCATTGGTCATAGGTCATTAGTCGCGGCTCATCCGCGCAAGGTGCGGCGCCATTTGCTGAGCATCCCCCGCATTCGAGTTTTTACCTTTTCTTTATCTTCCGCAGAATTTTTGGAAATTGTCACGCCGGCGCGAATCTCCCGCAGAATTTCCTCCGGCAGCGGAATACCCGGTTTCGTCATCCCCGGGTATCGCCACGCACTGATTACTTTTCGGATACTCCCTTTATCCTGAATCATTACCCAAAGCTCCTGATTCCATTTCTCCTTCCATGTCCCTTGTTCCTTGTTACTTGTTACTGACAAAGGTTGCATCATTGCCACCGTTTTAGGCGCTACTCCTTCTTCAATTCGCTTAGGAGAATGAACAACCCGCCGAACTCTCGCTTCGGAGAGACGATAAAAGCGCATTTTCCCACGCGCATGATGGGTCCAGTGGAATACTTTGGACTTTTTAGCGAGAAACATACCGCTAAATCCCCAGATTCGAAACTCGAGATTTCTTAGCGGGAATAAGAATCTTTTTAACCATCGGAACAGCTGATTCTTTCGGAAGGTCTTCTATATGTCCCGCTTCTCTATATTTACAATATTCACAATCCCCGGCGGCGACAGGAGCTTTCGTTTGCTCTAAAAGCTTTGCCGCTCCGATAATCGTTTCTTCCACCCACGCATCATCCCCGGTGTGCGATTCAACAAAAATGTCGAAGGGTAAAAGTCCTGTTTTTCCGTTTCGCTTCATCGCTGCCTTCTCCGCTGAAGCTTCGGCGGCCAAGTCGGAGGGCGAAGCAAAACCATTTCCTTTATTCACCCTCGCGAATACAAAGTATCCCGTAGGAGAAACTTCCAGATCATTCCGGCGCAAGAGCCACTGATATACTTCCATTTGTCGGCCGTAGGAATCGTAAATTTGATGCTGATTTGCTCCCGTTGCTTTGTAGTCCACTACCATGACTTCCCCATTGGGGTTTACCCAAATATCATCCACTGCTCCATAAATATGGATACCAGTCGGTGTATGCAGGTGAGAGACTCCCGTGAAGTTGTGTCGCCATTTGTCGAGCTGAGGATGGGCAAAGGGAATGGCTTCCACTCCGTGCTTGGTCATAATCGGGTGAGGCTCACCTTTCTCCCGGTATGAATCAAATTCTTGTTTTAAGAGATGATCGATGGCGCTGTTTATCGTATAAGGCGCAGGCGGAGGACGCTTCACGCCTTTTACTTGATCTAGCCAAAAACACCGAGGACATTCCAAAAAAAGCTCGAGTTTCGAACGGGAGAGTTTTTTCATCTCTCCCATTATACCAACAATCTATCTCTTGGCTATCAACTTTTTGAATTCTTCCACGAGCGGGACCTGCTCCGGATCCACTTTATAAAGTGTCGCGGTGTGATATGCCAGCCAATCCGCAAGAAGGAGCGAGGAGAATATCTTTTCGAGTACCGTCTTGCCTTTAAGCTCAAGGGTCATGACGGGCAACTTACGGGCTTCATAAAGGGAGGCGAGTACTTCCATGCGCTTTTGCACATGTTCATTGTCATTTTTATCTTTGAGCAGAAGGAAATGAAATACCCTAGAAAGCGGACGGGTAGAGGGATGCACATCAAAACCATTCATTTCGTTGTGATTCAACTCCGGAAGGACATTCATAAAAGCCGGGATTTTGCCGGTTTCGTTCAACTTTATTTTCCAGTTGTACGCGATAGGAGCGTTCTCTGAAGACGAATATACTACCGGAACCTTTCCTTTGATTCTATATGCGAGCGCTTTCCCCACTGCCTCGATTTTGTCGGGTCGAAGCCGCGATTTTAAGTGTGAAGCTTCTTTAAGCAAACGACGGTCATTCATCAATGCAAACATGGCCATAATACTCACCCCCAGGGCCGAACGGGGTTGGATTTGCAAATCGGGAAGCTGTACGTAAGGAACTTTGAATTTTTTCGCTAATTCCATGAGTTTTCCTCCCACCGCAATTGCGGCTACAGGAATCTTATGTTTCCGAGCCTCAAGGAATGCGCTCACGGTTTCTTCAGTATTTCCAGAATAAGAACTTGCAATGAGAAACCTGTTCTTCAGATCAGGAAGGGCGGGCAAGCCATAATCCTTATGAATCTCAATATCAAGCTCGGGGTTGATAATCGAGAAAAGATCCGCAGCGAGATGCGAACCTCCCATGCCGGCCACTACAAATTTCTCTCGCCTCTGAAGATTATTCAAGTTCTCGATTTTGGGTTCAAATCCAAACTGGGTATTGAACGTCTTTATTGCGTTGTACATATTCATAGCCAATTGAATAAGTTATTCGATGAATTTAGGATTATTTTCTTTGTATCTTACTCTTTCTCTTTGTTATTTGCTCTTTGCCCTTTGCTATCGCATGCCCTCCGAATTGATTTCTTAAAGCGCTCAAAATTTTCCCCGTGTAGCTAGGTTTTTTTGCGGATCGCACCCGAAAATGAAACGCGCCTTCGATTATAGGGACCGGAATATTCAATTGTTTGGCTGTTTTGGCCGTCCATTCCCCTTCCCCAAGGTGCCCAACTGTCCCACTCACGGCTTCTAATTCTTCCCCGTAGGCTTCGAGCGCTTTATAGAGCCAATCGAGCAACTTAGATTCGATTACCGTGCCGCGATTATAAAGGGCGGCAATTTGTTTCACATCTAATTTTAAATCCGTCTTCTTCAAAATGGAAAAACCTTCGGCTATGGCCTGCATCATGCCGTACTCGATTCCGTTATGCACCATTTTCACGAAATGCCCTGCCCCGGATTTTCCCACGTGCGCGTACCCCCCCGGCACCGCGAGCACCCCAAATAGAGGCTCTAATTCTTTTATGACTTCGGTTTTTCCTCCCACCATGAGCGCCGCTCCATGCCGGGCTCCACTGGGACCCCCGGAGACCCCTGCATCTATCAATGTAATTCCGGAACGAGCCAGTATTCGGCTTCGTCTCATTGTTTCCGTATAGAGTGAGTTTCCTCCATCGATAATTACGTCCCCTTTTTCCAAAAGCTCAGCGAGACCACCTTTTCCGAAAAGAATTTCGTCAATTGGGTTTTTTTCAGAAGGCGAGGCTGCGCGCGAAGGCACCATAAGCCAAATGAGTCGCGGAGCATGGAGAGCCTTCACTGTCGCGAGATTGCTCGTCGCTTTTATACCCTCCTTCTCAATTTCTTTTCTTGCGTCCGGACTTACATCGAATGCTTTTACTTTCCATCCATGCTCCCTGAGGCGAACCGCCATATTTCTCCCCATCTTTCCTAATCCCGCAAGAAAGATTTCCCTTTTATCATGAAATGCGTGAGGCACCGCCTCGGGTATAATTTTCATCGGATCACTCTTTGGCATGTAACTCACTATTTCAGGAGCGCCCCGCTTCCACCTCCCTATGATCGGATCTATGAATTTCCAGCTCGTAAGAATTTCTTCGGTGCTTACAAAAAGTGTTTGGTCTCCTCGGACTACTCCCAGAAGCAACCTTTCGTATGCATCTAAAAACAAGTCGTGATCTTTCTCGCTTCCATAATCCAGCACAAAATCTTTTTCTTCGAGCACAAGTTTTTCTCCTGGCTTTTTTACTAGGAATGAAGAAGTGATGCATTCTTCCGGCTGAATTTGATATCGGAGAATATTATGAAAATGTTTTTTGCGGTCGATGGGGCACAGGCATGGGGCGGGGTGGCGGAATTTTACTACTGCCTCTACTTTGGATTCCTTTAATTTTTTTCCCGCTTCGAGGTATATGGGCACTCCCGCCCAGCGCGGAGAGTTGACTTCGGCTTCGATTTGAAAATAGGTTTCCGTGGAGGAACCCCGCCGCACTCCTGCTTCTTTGAGATAGCCCTGATACTGCCCTCGTACTGTTTTTTCTTCTATTTCTTTTTGCGTCAAAATGCGAAGGGTCTTCAAAAGTGCCGCACGCTTTCCGCGGATGGAATCCGCATTGAATATTCCGGGATTCTCCATCGTAAAAAGAGCTAAGAGCTGAAGTAAATGATTTTGCCCCACATCTCGCAGCGCGCCCACTCCGTCATAAAAATCTCCTCGCTCTTCTACTCCTTTCGATTCGAAGATGCTCACGCGAATGGATTCGATCGTTTGATTATTCCAGGCAGGCTCAAAGAAGGAATTCGAGAACCTAAACGCAAGAATATTCTGGACGGTTTCTTTTCCTAAGTAGTGATCGATTCGATAAATCTGCTCTTCCCGGAAAAGCTTCCCCAGGAGCGCATCAAGTTCCTCGGCAGTTTTCGCATTTTTTCCGAAGGGCTTTTCCACGACCACGCGGGTCCACCCTTCTTCCGGACTGCAAGGCTCCGTGAGTCTCGACGCGGCGAGATGCTGCATGATATTTTTGTAATATTCCGGCGGCACCGCGAAGTAGAAAAGTTTATTGGAACACACTCTCCATTCGTTATCGCGGAATCCTAAAAACTCAGCGAGCTTTTTATAGCCGCTCCGTTTTTCGAAATACCCCGGAACGTAGGTGAACAGAGAGACGAAAGAATCCGCGAGAGGCGTTTTTCCTTCGGGAAGCTTTGTCACTACCTCCCTCACCTTCTCTTTGAACACTTCCGGCGAAAGTTCCCGGCGTGAAAATCCCACCACCTGAAACAGCGATGGTAAGAGTTTTTTTCGATGCAACCGAAAGAGTGCGGGGATTATCTTTTCCCGAGTGAGATCTCCCGTCGCTCCGAATAGCACGAGAATCGTCGGGTTTTTTTCCTGATAAATTGCGTTCATGGGATAGCAAGTAGCATGTAGCGAGTAGCACGTAGCGTCAACTCTTGATTAAGATCGCGCGAACAGGCGAGGCTTCGGCGCCGGTGATTTTTAAGGGCGCGCCTACAAAAAAGTATCGCCCTGGCTTAGCCTTGCTTAAATCCAGGCCTTCGTAGATCAAAATTCCTCGCTTCAAAAGGAGCGGGTGAACCGTGTCTGGTTTCAATCGGAATTTACGTACTGATGGCCCGTCTACTCCCACCGCCTTCACACGGGCTTTCGCTAATACTTCTGCGCCGGATTGATTTATATGGATAAACGAAGGATTAAAACGTTTATCTTTCAGTCGAGAGTTTCGGGTTTTGAAAAGCAGGATTTCTCCGCTCTGAGGCCGGAACTTTTTTATCTCCTTTTCTCCGATTTCGGATTTGAGCTTGCTCACATCCACTACGCGGCACCAGCCTATTGTCTCGTCGAGCGGCAATTTGTCTACTGATGTTCCCATTTTTATATAATGGAGCGGCGCATCTATATGACTCCCGCTATGCAATCCCATCTTGATGCCAGAAAGATTAGATTTGTCTTTAGAAAACTTTTTAAGCGCCATCAGTTCCACCGGCATATTCCCGGGATATATAGGCTCCTTCGCTGATATAGGTCTCGAGATATCTATAATTTTTATCGCCATTGAATCGTAAAACTTTTAAATCCCTGCGCCGCTCCTTCTCTTACCTCTATATTGGTCACGGAAGCCCCCGCGGGACCTTTCTTGCACCAATCGAGAAAAGCAGATAGATTTTTCTCTTCGCCTTCCACTTCCATATATACTGCTCCCTCTGCCTCGTTTCGCGCAAATCCCACGATATCCAGCTCTTTTGCCATCTTCTTGGATTCCTCTCTAAAAAATACCCCTTGCACTCTTCCAAATATTTTTATCTCTAAATGTTTTGCCATGCTCAAGACTTAATTCCTAAAACCGTGGCCATTCTCCCCTCGGCTTCCCCCGTGAGGCGGCTGCGATAATGGGAGAAAAAAGCCGGATCGGCGATGGTGTCCTGAGGAGCAACGTGGATATTTTCTTCCCGCACTCCCGAATTTCTAAGTTCTGCACTATTCATGCCCACTACGTCTAATGCAAATTTTTCCTCATCTATCTTTATAAGGAATTTCTTCCATATTGGCATAAGTTCTTCTTTCATAACTGGGGGGAATATATAACTTTCTTTTCGTACTCCCGGCCCGATACTCACTACTATATTTTTAGCTTTTGAGCCGTACCATTCTTCCATACGATCGATTACTTTTCTCATGAGGCCGAGAGGAGAATTTTTCCGGCTCGCATGTACTAACCCCACCACCTTCTCCATGGGGTCATACACAGCAATAGGCAAGCAATCCCCCGTGAGAAGAAATAGAAATGTCCCCGGAGCATTCGTAAGAAACGCGTCTCCGGGCACTGCAGTCTCCGGGTCTCGCATGCCCATTCCCCGGTGTTTCGTCTCGACGCGCGTTACTTTTGTTTCATGTTCAAGACTCGCACCCACACACATCTCAAGCCCCACTCCTACTTTTATTAAAAACCTCTCTCGATTCGAGAGAACCTGTCCTCCCCATCGGAAGGACATATTCCCCTCTTCTTTATGAGAAATATTATGGAGAAGCTTTGGAAATTTATTTAATTCTGGGATTTGGTACATGACAAATTATTATCTACGAAATTACGAATAGTTACGAAAGTACGAATTTCGTATTTTCGTATTGTTTCGTATCTTCGTAGTTACTGCCTAGCACTCGAGATGTGATCCAGAGCATACGCGAGCGTGCCTCTTACTTTTTTTCCTGGATTAAAAATATCTTGCGGATCGAAAAGAGTCTTCACTGCCTCGAAAAGATCCGCCATTTCTTTGCCATACATTTTTTCTACATACGGCGTACGAATGAGGCCATCGTTGTGCTCCCCCGTAATCGTGCCATGATATTCCAACACAAGATTATATACCTTCTCTGAAATAGTCGGGATCAGATTTCTCACTTCGGGGTTTTTCAAGTCCATCAGCGGGATTATATGAAAATTCCCGTCCCCGGGATGCCCCGCGATGGTGTATATGAGCGATTTTTTATATGGCTCGAGAATTGCGTTCAATTTGGGAAGAAATTCGGGAAGATGCTCTGGACGCACTGCAATATCATCGATAAACGGGGCGGTATCTCGGTCTTTAATATGCCCATGCAGCAAGGCGAAGCTTTGTCTTCGGATCGTCCAATATTTTTCTTCTTCGGCTTTATCGCGAATTGCACGTACAGGAATTCGGAAATTCCGACGCACTACTTGCACCAACCTCATTGTCTTCGCCCGGAGCTCTCCTTCACTCTCCGCAGTAAGTTCCACCAAGAGGACCATCTTTGGAATTCCCCCTCGAAGCGCCATCCCGGCTTCGGGCAAGAATTCCCACAAAAGCTTGAAGAAACTCCCCTTCATTGACCGAATAAAACTCGGCAAATATCGAAGCACTACTCCCAGCGTTTTGTCGTCGTAGGATTCGATGCTTTCGGGTTTAAAGTCCAAGAGAGTATTCACTAAGGCCGCAAGCGGAGAGAGGTTGCGCAAGAATATCACTACCAGGCGACTGTGCTTCGGCTGCGGTAAGAGGCGCACACGTACCTCGGTCATAAGCCCCAACGTACCTTGCGAACCCACACATAATTTCACGGGATCGAAGGTATTCCCATCCCATATATTCCAAAGCGGATAGCCGGAAGAATTTTTGGAAACTTCAGGCCTTGCGCCCGCAATAAGGGCTCCGTTTTTTTCAAGGAGCGCTTTGAGTTTTCTCCATAAGGTTGCCTCCAAATCTCTTTTTTTGAGTTTTTCTTTGAGTGCGCCGCTCGAAAGAGGAGTTATATGATGCTCCTCTCCGTCCGCAAGGACCATATTGATACTTTCTACATATTCCTCGGTTTTTCCGTACCGAAGCGTCTTCTCTCCACCGGAATTATTCATCACTATCCCGCCGATCGCACACAGTTCTTTCGAGGCGGGATACGAGGGATACATCAATCCCCGCTTCGCAATTTCCCGCTCAAAGTCCCGGAAATATACTCCGGGTTCCACGATGGCGTACGCTTGGCCGGAACCGGAGAAGGAATCCCCCTCTATTTTTTTGATTCGGTTCATATGACGCGTGAAATTGACCACGATCGAGCCGGAAAGAGGCCCGCCGGTCATGTCGGTCCCCGCCGCGCGTCCCGTGAGAGAAATCTGTCTGCCTTTTTTCTTCTCTTTACTTACAAATTTCACTAAACTCTTCACATCTTCAGCGTCTTTTGGGAAAACCACCACTTCCGGCTTCACGCGAAAAATCGAATAGTCCCGGCTGTGCGCCTCAAGCGTCTTCTCATCGTCCTCTACTTCTCCTTTTATAATTGGGCGAAGTTCGTCCGTAAGCATCCCGAAGATTATATCCCAAGCTCGTTCTATCGCGAAGCTCGTTATAATTGTTCTAAACGTTGTAGACGTTGGGATCCTTCAGCTAGACCATTTAGATCAACTAGAACATTTATTTTCGCAGTGTGACCGGCTTGCTTCCCAATATTTTTACGATGGTGGAAGCTTTTTTCTGTATTTTTCCTCCATCTACGTAATAATCTACCCGTGCGCCAAAGTATCTTTGTGCTTCTCGTAGGGTGGTCGCGGGCGGCTCCCCCTCCAAATTCGCACTCGGCGCCACGAGCGGCCCGGTTTTTTCAAGTAACTCTCGCAGGGATTTTTTCGCGGGTATCCGGAAAGCGATGTAGTTCGTACCCCGATGAATGTATTCGAATTTTTTGCTTTTTACCGGCAATGCCACGCTTACTCTTCCCGGCCACACTCCCTTTAAAAACCGCATTACGGGACGGTGAAGGAGGGATAATTTGATTCCAAATTGAGCGAGGGCGTCCAGGGAAGAAATAATCACGATGAAAGGTTTTTTCAAATTCCTTTTACGGAGGTTGTAAATGCGCGCTACTGTTTCCTTGCGAAGCGCGGAGCCCACAATTCCGTAGATTGTGTCGGTAGGTATCACCGCCACCCCGCCTTTTTTAAGGACGTTTAATAATTCAATATTTTTTTCTTTTGCCATATGCTTCAGGATAAATTGACGCGACCATATAGGCAACTTATCGAAACAAAAACGAGGGAGCCCGTAGTGAGCCCCCTAGTTTTTGTTATCAAGCCTCCTTATCAGTGATCAGTAGTTCTCCGGCGCCGATAAAGTAAGAACGAGAGAGGATAGAGAGAGACCGATTTTTTTCATAATATTCGGGGATCCGCAATTTTTGTTTGACAAGCTAATCTTAAGCAAGGCTTAAGCCGCTAAACTTAACCCTACGCCTAAAAAGTGAAGGGGACGTTAAAGGATTTACTGCAAGAATTCCCTTCCCCTCACCCGTTTGTGATAGGTAATCGCAAATCTATGCGCTTCGTCACGAACCTGAATCAAGGTGCTGAGTTTTATTCCTGCGGGAATAGTGCCGATAATTTCCGTCTTTTTCCGCTTGGGGCCTTTCGCCATTCCGATAAGCGGAATCGCCAGCCCGGTTTCATTCAATATCTCTTCCGCCGCATTCACTTGTCCCTTTCCCCCATCAATCAGGATGAGGTGCGGGAGCGGCCACGCGGGCACCGAGGTTGAACCTTGGACATTCTTAAGGTTCAACCTCGACTGGTATCTCGTAAATCTCCGCCGAAGTACTTCTTTAAGCATTCCCACATCATCCGACTGTGCGATCGTGCGAATCTTGAATTTGCGATATTCACGCTTTGCAGGCTGATCGTCTTCAAATACCACCATGGACCCCACTGCCGCCGTGCCGGAGATATTCGAGATGTCATAGCCTTCAATACGATAGCGAGTAGCAGATAGCGAGTCGCGAGTAGCAGGATCATTCTCATCCCTGATGAGGGCGATATCATGAATATGACGTAGCGCAAATATCTGCTTGCGGAGCTTGGCTGCTTTTTCATATTCCAGGGCTTTGCTTGCCCTTTCCATTTCTCTTTCGAGTTCTCGAATCACACGCTTCTTTCCTCCTTCAAAAATTCCCGTGAGACGCTTTATATTCTTCCGGTATTCTTTTTTATCTATAGCCCCTATGCACGTACCTGGGCAAAGTCCCACTTCATAATCAAAACAAGGGCGGGAGTATTTTCCGATTTTTTCCGGTTCGTGCAGGCTCCATGGGAAAATGCGCCGCAAAATGCGGAGTGCTTCCCTTAAGCTGGAAGCTGAAGTAAAAGGCCCAAACGATTTTCCTTTTATTCCATATTTTTCCTTACCGCGGATGAGAAGTACTCTGGGGAATTCTTCTTTGGTGATTACGACATGTAAAAAACTTTTATCATCCTGCTCGCGGATATTGTAGACGGGGTGATGTTCTTTGATGCGCTTCGCCTCTAAAATGAGAGCTTCAAGTGCAGTTTCAGTGATTTCATAGCCGATCTCCCGCACCTCCTGCATAAGGCGCTCGATCCGAGCATCATGTGCGCGAAGGAAATAGCTTGAGACGCGCCGACGAAGATTACCAGCTTTGCCGATATAGAGAATATCCCCTTTTGATCCGCGCATACAATACACGCCCGCAGAATCGGGGAGCTCTTTTGTTACTTTTTGTTTTAATATTTCAAAATCTGACATTGCGAATCGAATATAGCATAAAAGCAAAAGAAGAGGAGCGTTTGTCGCGCCTCTCCGATTGGTTAAGATTATAGTTTGTTTAATTGGCCTGCTCATCGATCGGGACAACCCGACCTGTGCCTTCATAGCCAGGCAAAGTGATTTCTACACGATCCGCTGCAATGTACCGGAGGAACAGTGGATCTACATATGACCTGCCATTCGGCGCATCATCGCGGATGACGACAACTGGCTTTCTCCGATTGGGATCTTTCAAAAATTCCTCAATTGTCATGGATTATCCTTTTGTTGCTATCACCGGAAAACGAATTGTGCCTTTGAGTTCCTTCCACGGCGCAAGTCCAAATGCTTTGACGCCGTGGATCTCGTGAAGCCGTGGGTAGAAAATCTGGCCACCTCGGAAGATTTTCGGAGTGTGGAGCACCACAATACTGCCCAATTTTGGCAAAACCCATCCACCGTCTTCAGTTTCAGTTCCGCAAAGAAAGAGTGACGGCGGAGCGAAAAGCCATTCCGGATGCCCCTGGAGCAACGACTCCACGATGGATACGAAACCTAACGGCTCTTCTACTGTAAATTCTCCCATTCCAATGACCGCACGAGGCACTTCGTAATCCGCAATTTGTAACAGCTCCGGCACATGAGTGTTGAACATGTCCACAAGATTTGGATTCTTAAGACATTCCATAATCGCTGTGCCCGATGGCGTAACTTCACCGATTTCCTTGAATTTCACTTCTGGAATTTGCATTCTGTTAGATTGTTAAAAAACATTCACTCTGTTGAATCCACGAGTTCGCCAATCGGCGAATTTTCACTCTCGGACTCAATTGAGCGGGGCAATCAGTTTTCCCAATTGCCCGCACAAATTGTTTTTTGGATTTTTATTTATGAAGGAGAATCCTTACTCCCGATTGGAATTAGTGGGTCAGCGAGCCCTGCCATCCCGGGTCGCCAGGTTTGCGGTGAGCCGCGATGTCTTCAACAGTTGGCATTTCTCCGAGAAACTCAGCCACCGCAAGATACCTTCCGTCGGACCAACTACCTCGCACCCATGTGCAACTGGAGTTGCTGGCGATTTCCCTGACCTCAACGTTTTGGAAACCCCCACGCTCCCGACATTGGACTTTATCCCCAACCTTGACTGCTTTGTCTTCACAATCAAGCCAGAGCTGTTCCGGCGCGTTCTCTAGTGTGCGGAAATAATTCTCCGTTTGGTTCGGCTTTGGAGAACCATTTACCCACCGGAAACCCCACGGGAGTGGCCATCGCGTATTCAGGTCTTCGTCAATCCGAGCCTGCGGATTGATGGAGCCGCAGAAACTCCGATGTCCGTTGGCAACGAACGGCTCGGGAATGTTGTTCTCCGGCAAAGTGGTAGGAGCAAGTCCCCCATCCTCCGGCCTGATTAACGTCATCTGAACCGTATCCTTGTCATCCCGCGTGTAGTACAGCGGCCGCGGGGTCACTTTCCCGGTGTACTTCGTCGTGTCCCATTGGAGGCCATTTTTAGTGACTCCTTTCACCGAGAGACCACTTGTGTGGTCCCATATGAAAAGGTCGCAAGTGCCGCCTCGCGACGACTTCGGATTATCCACAACCACTCCATGCTCCATGACGTTGAAATCGTGATAAGCGATTCCGGCACAGGCGGCGAATCGCTCCGCAAGCGGATGCAATGAGAAAACTCGCTCCGCACACCAGTCACCAGGAAACTCCAGGATTGCTTTTACAAGCTCTTCCAGAGTTTTGACTTGCTCGAACGGTGCCCATGCCGCCGGGGCAATCTGCCACGGCAACGCTCTGTCGTCCGCGACAATCATCGTGATACCCTGGTAGTAGGGCAGCCGTTCCGAAATTGTCTGTGCGGCTTTTTCGGCTTCATAGAACTTCTCCGACATCCGCAACCCGGTTCTAGCGTTGCAGACATAAAACCGGCGGAAGATATGCAGATTGCGATAGTGACTTTTCCCATCTGGACTCCTCGCCGAAACGCCATAATCCCCGTTGATATAGGTGACTCGGGCGTACCCGGGGTCAATTCTTTCCACCCTCATATACCCCCCTAGGCAACAATGCTCTTCAGCCTGCGCCTGCTCCGGCGTAAGGAGCGTTACTCCCCACTTTGCGCAGAACTTCTGCGCGGCAGGAATAACCGCGTCTCGTTCGAAAGCCATCCGTTCGGCTACGAGACGATATATTTCTTTTGCTGGATACTGAGAGTCTTCCTCACTTCGATACCACCCGCTCGGATTTACATAGCACCTTTTGAGAGCTTCCAAGTGGGCTTCCCAAATTTCTGGATGATTGTCTTTGCCTTCGATACTATTCATACTTACCTCTTCTAGATATGCTGTTATGTCACCTTTAAGGGTAACTGGTCGGTAGCGCATACCGGCACGATTACGTGCGTCTCTTGTTTAGCCCCTCCCTCATCTCAATGATGACGGGTTTAAGAGCAGCTCACTGGGATTTTCGACTTAAAGTCCCAAGGAGCTGCTCTCGAGCTAAAAAGCAAACCAGCCAGATTATTCCAATCTTTTTTTGAAAAGAACTACGCTCTGTTGAATTCACAAATCTTGGCGACTCATGAATTCAATTGAGCGGGCGATTGAGTTTATCTCTTTCGCCCATCAATGTTTTTGCCTGCCTGTCGGCAGACAGGGATTTTTGTTTAGGAAGAACCCTTACTCCCAATTACGGATGATGCGAATGATGTGAGTGCGGCTTCTTCGGTTTTTGGTGGAGACCTTTAAGGGCCTCCTTGCATATAAACTCTCCAGCTTTCAAGAAGAGAGTTAGAAACATTTTTCCCAAAAAACCCAGAATCCCGATCTCAAACTTCACAATCTTCTTGCCCATATCCGGCCCTCCTACAATCATTCCGATGAAGTAGGAGGCGATGAGGGCTAGCACAAGAAGAAATAAGGGAGACAAATCCATAGGGTATTCCTTTTTTAAATTGTTAAGCTTACTTGTATATTATACCACTTTGAGTTGTTTTGTCAATGTGGTACGCGCCTAAAACACCATGGAAACAAAGGATTTTTAAGGTTGCTTATTTTAAAACCGGGCGGAGATATTCTGCTGTGAAGCTGCCCTTTTTGCGGGCCACTTCTTCAGGGGTGCCCTCGGCTATAATTTGACCTCCTTTCTCCCCTCCTTCGGGACCTAAATCAATCACCCAATCGGCGGTTTTGATCACGTCCAAATTGTGTTCGATGACGAGCACCGTGTTTCCTCGATCTACCAATCGCTGGAGCACGAGCAAAAGTTTTTCCACATCCGCAAAGTGCAAGCCGGTCGTAGGTTCGTCTAAAAGATAGAGCGTCCGGCGCGTATCGCGCTTTCCGAGTTCTGAGGCAAGTTTTACCCGCTGCGCTTCTCCGCCCGAGAGCGTCGTGGCGGATTGGCCGAGTTCCAAATATCCAAGGCCGACTTCGTCCAGAATCTTCAAGCGGTCCGCGAGCCAAGGAATATCATCGAAGAATTTTACCGCTTCCTCTACTGTCATCTTGAGTATCTCGAAAATGTTTTTGCCTTTGTATTCCACCTCCAAGGTTTCCCGCTCAAATCGACGGCCTTTGCAGACGTCGCATTGTACATAGACCGTAGGCAAGAAATGCATTTCGATCGCTAGGTACCCATGTCCCTCACAGTTTTCACAACGCCCTCCCGGTACGTTAAAACTGAAGCGGCCGGGTTTGTACCCGCGGACTTTGGCATCCGGAGTCGAGGCGAATAAATCGCGGATAAAGGTCCACGCCCCCACATACGTGGCAGGATTCGAGCGCGGGGTACGGCCGATCGGAGATTGATCGATGTTGATCATTCGATTGATGTTCTCGAGACCGAATATTCCTGCGTGAGCTCCCGCTTTGTAACTCGCGCCATGCCAGCGGTTTGCCAGCTCTTTGTAGAGCACGTCATATACCAAACTCGATTTCCCGGAACCGGATACTCCCGTGACTGCAGTGAGGCGGCTCACGGGAATCGCCACTTCGATATCCTTCAAATTATTCTCCCGAGCACCTTTGATGGTGATAAACTTCGTCGTCTTCCCTACTCCGCGCCGTTCTTTTGGCACTTCGATGAAACGCTTCCCGCGAAGGAAATCTAAGGTAAGCGAATTCTGTTTTTTATCCTTAAAGAGATCGGGGATGTCTCCCTGCGCCACAATTTTTCCGCCATGCACTCCCGCACCCGGACCGAAGTCCACCAAATGATCGGAGGCGCGAATCGTATCTTCGTCGTGTTCCACAATTACAATGGTATTTCCCAAATCTCGCAGGTTATGAAGGGTGGTGATGAGCTTCGCATTATCTCGCTGGTGCAATCCGATCGTCGGCTCATCCAAAATGTAGAGCGTGCCTACGAGGCGCGACCCTACCTGCGACGCCAGTCGGATCCGTTGCGCTTCTCCCCCCGAGAGGGTGCCGGCACGCCTTTCGAGTGTGAGATAGTCTAACCCCACGTCGAGCATAAATTTCAGCCGGTTTTTAATTTCTCGAAGCGGCGCTTCGGCAATTTCCTTAAACCGAACATTGCTTTTATTTTCGAGTTCCGCAATGAAATGATGCGCTTCGCTAATAGAGAGTGCTACGACGGACGAAATATTTTTGCCATTAATCAAAACGCTCAAACTTTCTTCTTTAAGCCTTTTCCCGGCACATACCGGACAAATCTTTTCAGACCATAATTCTTCGGTACCCAAGCCGTGACACTGTGGACACGCGCCGTAGGGACTGTTAAAGGAGAATAAACGAGGTTCGATCTCCGGAAAGGAAAAACCGTCGTTAGGGCAAGTAAATTTAGCCGAGAGCGCGATTTCTTTATCGGTGACGATCGTTACCACGTCATTTCCGTATTTGAGACCCGTTTCTATAGCCTCCGCGAGCCGCAATCGATTATCCTTGTCTTTAAAGTCCACCCCGGCGGGGATTCGATCTACCACCAGATCGATGGAGTGCGTTTTGTAACGGCTTAATTCCACCCGCTCTCGGAGCGAATGAAATTTGCCATCCACCCGTACCTCGGAGAACCCCGCATTCAAAAAGTCATAAAGCATCTGGTAATACTCCCCTTTTCGGCCACGCACGACTGGAGCTAATATTAAAAAGTTTTTTCCAGATTTATTTTCTTTAGAAATCTGCACTGCCACATCCACTATTTCTTCGTTCGTAAGTTTTTGAATTTCCTTACCGCATTTCGGACAGTGCGGTTTTCCGGCACGCGCGAAAAGTACCCGAAGGTAATCGTAAATTTCGGTAACCGTCGCCACCGTGGAGCGAGGATTCGAGGAATGGCTTTTTTGATCGATTGAGATTGCGGGAGAAAGGCCTTCAATGTCGTCTATATCGGGCTTATCGAGCCGCCCTAAAAATTGCCGCGCATAAGCGGAAAGTGATTCGATGTAGCGCCGTTGGCCTTCGGCGAAGATGGTGTCAAAGGCCAAACTCGATTTACCGGAGCCGGAAAGCCCAGTAAACACCACCATTTTATCTCGCGGAATTTCGAGCGTAAGGTTTTTAAGATTATGCTCTCGAGCTCCTCTTATAATTATTTTATCTTTCATAGATTTAGATATTGTTTCGCGTCTGCCTGCGGCAGACAGGCGCGCCGCGCACGATGATTTTATTCTTCATATTGATATTGGTGCAAACTCACAAATGCCCCTGCGCCGAGGCGCATAGGGGTATTGCCCGAGAGATTCTAAACTAAAACCGCCCCACTGAAAAGCGGAGCGGTTTATTGAAGAGCCTCACGAAGTTATTGAACGGTGGTTGTAGCTTTCGGAAGCAAAGGCCGTTTGGCTGGCATTGGCTTTTGAGGCTTATTCGCTCCATCTTTCGGTTTTGGCGGCTTCACTCCATCGACTTTCGGCATATTCTCCTTTATTTTTGCGGGCATCTGCTTTTTCGCCTCCTGGATATTTTTAATCCGTATCTTTGCCGCCTCCTGAATCGCCTTTATCTTCGTATTGTATTCGTCCCGGAGCGCTTTGATTTGAGCTTCGGCTTCTTTGTTCGCGGCACTTACGTCGGACCCTATCCCCTGCGAGGTAGAGGTGGTCGAAGTAGACTGCGCGTGCACCAATATCCCGGAGAAAAACGAGAGACCTATTGCCACCGCCAGAATTTTTTTCATAGCTAATAGTTAATTTAAGTTTTGACCTTTCTCTGAAATTATATCAAAAGCTGCTCCCTTAGAGGCAGAAATAAAAAAACCACCGCAAGGTGGGTTATGAAACATCTTTATAAATACAAAGTTTCCTGCGACCCCAGGAAACTCTTGAGAGGCTCCCAATCATTACTTGCCTCTTCTAGGGGGTTCTGCCATTCGCGCTCGTAGCGTTCTGCATATTTCACATTAATTTGATCCTCAATAGGTAGCCCGAAGGCGACTATGCTTTGGATCTAGAGCGTGAAAGATTTATTTGAGCAGAAGCGTATGCACGAATCGTAGAACCATAATCATTTTCTCCTTCTCGCATGAAAAGTCAATGGAGAAATGTGAAAAAAATGTGCGTAACGAGTGAATATTTGGGGATGAAGAGTTGATAAGTTTCGCTTCCTGTATGTTTTTAGGCACGTGGTTATTGAATTCCCGCGATTCAATCCCACTGACTCTCGTCCGGCCGGCTCCTTCTGGAGGCCCAGCCCGTCCGGACTCCGAGATCGCCTAAAAATACGCAGCTGCGCGTGATTGGAATTATTTGGATTCTTTTTTGGCCTCCTCCAAGGTGCCTTTTTTTAAAACTTTGATTTCGTCTCGCAAAAGGGCTGCTAATTCGAAGTTCAACTGCTTCGCCGCCTCCCTCATTTCCCGTTCTTTTTCTTTAATAAGCTTTTCCATGGCAGTCTTAGACTTCGGAATGGGTTTCAATTCGAGCTTCAACACTTCTTCGGGAAGAATATCCGTGATTTTCTTTATTACTGTTTTCGGAGTAATGCCGTGTTTTTCGTTATACGCGATCTGGAGCTTCCGGCGGCGTTCCGTCTCCCCTACTGCGCGTTTAATCGAGCCGGTAATGTGATCGGCGTACATCAAGACTTCTCCACGCACATTTCGAGCGGCGCGACCAATGGTTTGCACGAGTGAGGTTTCGCTGCGCAGGAAGCCTTCCTTGTCCGCATCGAGGATGGCAACGAGGGAAACTTCGGGCAAGTCCAATCCCTCCCGCAGGAGGTTTACTCCCACGAGTACATCAAATCCCCCCTTCACCTCGGAGCCTTTCCGGAGATTCGTGAGAATCCGGATACGATCGAGGGTTTTCACATCGCTATGCAAATAGGCAACCTTCATTTTGCGTTCTTCTAGGTAGGCGGCGAGGTCTTCAGCCATCTTCTTAGTGAGCGTGGTTACAAGTACCCGCTCCTTGTCTTTCACACGCTCTTCGATTCGCGGAATAAGATCATCCACCTGGCCGCGTGCAGGCAGGATAGTAATTTTCGGGTCTACGAGCCCGGTGGGGCGAATAATCTGTTCTGCTACCTGTTCACTCTTTTTCTTTTCGTAGGGACCGGGGGTAGCGGAAGTGTAGAGCGTCTGCCCTACCCGCTTTTCAAATTCCAGAAATTTCAAAGGACGATTATCGGCGGCAGAAGGCAAACGAAAGCCATATTCAATAAGCGTACGCTTCCTCGAAGCGTCGCCTTCGTACATTCCTTGTATTTGCGGAACGGTAATGTGCGACTCATCGATCACCGTGAGAAATCCTTCTGGGAAGTAGTCGAGGAGCGTATCGGGCGGTTCCCCTGCTCCGCGCCCCGAAAGAGGCCGAGAGTAGTTCTCTATGCCGTGGCAGTAGCCGATTTCGCGAATCATCGCGATATCGAATTTGGTACGGCGCTCTAAACGTTCGGCTTCGAGAAACTTTTTATTTTCTTCGAAATATTTGAGGCGTTCTTTTAATTCCTCTTGAATCGCTCCAATTGCTCGTTCCCGCACATCGGCTTCAGTAATGAAGTGCTTCGCCGGAGGAATGATCACCTCTGCGAGCGCAGGGGTTTTCCCAGGCCGGAAACCTACTACCGGATCTACTTCATAAATAGAGGCGATCGTGCCGCTTCGCACTTCAATGTTATAAATCACTTCGCGATCGGGAGGCATTATTTCCCAATTCTCGCCGCGCAAGCGGAATTTGCCCCGCGTGAGATCCGCATTCGTGCGGTTAAACTGCAGATCTATGAGTTTTCTCGCGAACTCTTTCCGCTCCATCCTGTCCCCTACTTTGAAATGAAAAATGTTCGCGGCATATGCCTCTGGAGCTCCTAAACCGTAAATACAGGAAACCGAAGCTACTACAATCACGTCCTTGCGCGTGAGGAGAGCAGTCGTCGCCGCATGGCGGAGCTTGTCTATCTCTTCGTTGATGAGCGCTTCTTTGTCGATATAGGTGTCCGAAGATGGAATATAGGCCTCGGGCTGATAGTAATCGTAGTAGGACACAAAATAATTCACCGAATTCTTCGGGAATAATTCTTTAAACTCATTCGCAAGCTGGGCGGCGAGCGTCTTGTTATGCGCAATCACGAGCGTCGGGCGCTGGACCTTCGCAATTACATTCGCAACCGAAAATGTCTTCCCGCTTCCCGTAACCCCCAAAAGCGTCTGATGCCGATATCCCTTCTCCAACCCTTCCACAAGTTTCTCGATTGCCTGCGGCTGATCTCCGGCGGGTTTTAAATTTTTCGAAATCTCGAATTGCATAGCAGGTCAACTATAAACATATCAAACAACGAACACAAACATATTAAAAATTTAGGGCGGGGTGCTTATTCAGCGAAGCTTTCTTTTATTTTAAAAGAGGGGTGAGCGGACAAACTTCGTGCTTATGTGGTCTCGCAAAGCAGTATTTTCTGCCGTAATCGATGATTAAATATGTAGCTTTGAACCAGTCTTTCTTCGGAAGTATCTGCATTAAATCTTTTTCGATTTTCTCGGGAGTTTTTTCTTTGGTGAGGCCGAGTACTCGAGAGAGGCGCTTTACGTGAGTATCTACCGCGATTCCCTCTACCACCCCATACGCGTTGCCGAGAATCACATTCGCGCTTTTGCGACCTATGCCGGGGATCGTAAGCATTTCTCTCATGTTTTTCGGCAATTTACCACCGAATTTCTCTTTTACCACCTTCGCCGCGGCAAGAATATTCCTGGTTTTAGCTCTATAAAACCCGCATTGATGAATATCTTTTTCAAATTCTCGGGGGTTAGCTGTTATATAACTTTCTAGCTTCGGATATTTCTTAAAAAGCGCCGGGGTAACTTCGTTCACTTTTTTGTCGGTACATTGCGCACTTAATTGCACTGCCACGAGTAATTCCCAATTATTTTCATATTTCAACGCAATGTGAGCGTCGGGAAACATTTTTTCGAGCCGCCTTAAGACCAGCTTGGCTCGCTTTTGAAGGATGGGTAGTTCTTTGGAGGTGACCATGGGCGGATTATATCGTGCTCTGTCCACAGGAGCCAAAAATAAGGCCTAATCTACGACACATTTTGCCTCTCTTGACAAGGTATTCCGGGCATGCTAGACTATCCCCCAACAACATTAAATGCCCCATGGAGGGGGTTTTTTGTTGGAAACACCATGCAAAAAATTGTATTCATCGCGTTTGGGTTTGCAGTATTAGCAGGGTTCTCCTCGCTCGAGCGCGTAACGCGAGCGGACGAGATATTCCCTACCGTAGCGTCTCTTGAATTCACTGTTTTGCGGAGTATTCCGCAGGCGCGGCTTCCTAAAAAGGCGCCCACCGTTACTGTTACGGTCACTGCGTATTCGAGTACGCCGGAAGAGACGGACGATACCCCTTTTATTACGGCAGCGAATACTCACGTACGGGACGGAATCATTGCTGCGAATTTCCTTCCCTTCGGAACCAAAGTAAAGATCCCCTCTCTTTTCGGAGATAAGGTCTTTGTGGTAGAAGACCGGATGCACCCCAAGAAAAAGAACTTTATTGATATTTGGATGCCTTCCAAGTATGAAGCTATCCAGTTTGGGAAGCACCGGACGGAGATTGCAGTGTTGAATTAATAAAACTAATAACTTATGACTCGAAAAACCTCGCTTAGCGAGGTTTTTCTGTTACAATAGCCCCGTGAGAAAAATACTTACTAAAGAGTTTTTTGATAAGCCAGTAGTTACCGTCGCCGAAGGGCTTCTGGGGAAATTTCTTGTGCGCCGCATTGGCGATCAAACTTTGGCGGTAATGATCACCGAAACCGAAGCCTATGATGGCCCCCGGGATAAAGCCTGTCACGCCCGCTTTGGAAGGACTCCGCGCACGGAAGTCATGTTCGGCGAAGCTGGAAGGTTTTATGTGTACTTCAATTATGGAATTCACTGGCTTTTAAATATTGTGACCGGGCCGGTAGATTATCCGGCGGCGGTGCTTATAAGAGCCGGGGTGCCGGCCCAAGTAGCGAGTAGCAAGTGGCAAGTGGCAAAGCCAATCCAGGGGCCGGCAAGACTTACTAAATATTTAATGATTGATAAGACGCTAAACCGCAAACCTGCGAACAAACAAAGTGGACTTTGGGTGGAAGATCGAGGAATTCGAATTCCTTCTAAGCAAATTCTTGCCACTCCACGGGTAGGAGTAGAGTATGCCGGCGTCTGGGCAAAGAAACTTTATAACTTTCAGCTTGTGGATAACGGGATTGACCTCTAGAACCCCAGCGTTAACATGAAAGTACATGCTGTAGGGGGCATGTGTACGTTGATAGCGGCAGAGGCTGCGAGGTGGGTAAAAAGCCAGTCACGGGGAAACTTGTGACTGGGGACTCTTTAAAAGGAGGCGCCTGGGAACAAGTGCCAGCTGTTGGGGAAACTCGCGGCTGGCATTTCTATTTTAAAATCCCCTCTTTTTGAAGAATTTGAATCTTCTTTTCTAGCCCGCGATTATAGCCTCCCATTCCCCCATTACTTCGAATGACGCGATGGCAAGGAATTTTGGGATCATAATTTTTGCTCAAAATATTTCCCACCGCGCGAAAGGCTTTTGGATTTCCCGCCCGTTTCGCTACTTCTTGATAGGTTACTACTTCTCCGCGAGGAATTTTCAAAACTACTGCGTATACTTTTTCTTTGAATGTCTTCATTGCAGTAAATTAAGGCCAGTTTCTGGATCGGGAGTTCTTTCTAATACTCCCTCTACTACTTCGAATCGGATCTCCCCTGTCCCCGAAACCACGAGTTCTTTTATATGTCCGGCGTGCCCGAGTAAGTCCTTTCCCGAAAACACTCCGTGCGCATGGACGGCAATCTCACCCTTCAGTATTCCAACATTGCCTGTAAGGGAGGCAATTTCTACTTCCCTAAACTCTTTGTCGAAATACATTTTCTTTTCAAAATCATAAAAAGAAAGCGTCACTTTTTCTGCGGCGCCTAGTCCCTCGAATGTGCCGGCGCGGATATTCAAATTCCTCGCAAAGGAGACGAGGCCCGTGAGGATTTCTTCTCCGCGATCGAAACGAAGAATAAATATGTTTTTGTCTTGTGTAATCTGTCTCATTTCGCAATCATAATAATCCCTTTTCGCTGTCGCAAAAAGCCTTCCCGTTCGAGAGCCTCGAGAATTTCTTGGACTCTCGCCTCGGATTTTTGAGTGAGTGCGAGAAGCGAGGAAACCGCAAGGCGAGATTGTTCCAAGAGGAGGCGCACTATTCTTCCTCGCAGTTCCCTATTTGACCCTTGAAATGGAGACTGCTTACGATAAGAGGCGCTGCGGCGGTTGGGATTTGGTACAGTTTTTCCGAGCATAGACCCGTAATCCATGAGCGCCCAGTACCACTCTCGAGGATTTTTAGGGTCGAGCACTGCCGCGGCGAGCTCCCAAATTCCCTCTTCGGAGACCCTTCTCTTTTTCAGGAAAAAATGATGCAGAATTGCCCGCCGAATGTTGGTTTCCACAAATACCGTGGGGATATTGAAGGCGAACGCAGCGACAGAACCTGCAGTGGCCTTGCCAATCCCAGGCAATGCTTCTAATTCCGCAGGAGTATGAGGCAATTCGCCTTTGTATTCTTTCATCACTGTTTGGGCAAGTTTCCACAAGGAAAGCGCTCGCCGATTATAACCCAACCCTTGCCAGGCTTTGAGCACTTCTCGAGCTCGCGCCCGTCCAAGTCGAGCAAAGGTGGGAAATTTTTCTAAAAATTCTTCGTACTTGCCTCGGACTCGATCCACCTGCGTTTGCTGGAGCATAATTTCCGAAACCACAATTGCATAGGGATTCTTCGTACGTCGCCAGGGTAAATCACGGCCATATTCTTTATAGTATTTCCAAATAAGTCGCCGAAATTTCAATATATCGCTTTTCTTAAACTTCATACGCTACCAAGTGTATCATATTGACACGTAATACTTCTAATGATATTAATTGACTGCCTTGATTTAGTTATCAGTTCTCCAATCAAATTTTGGGAGAAAGCAAAAAGGATAAGGGTCGCGAGTGCGATTTCTAAACTTTAGCGGGCATGACAGCTTATTTCAAAAGTCCATATGAAAACACTCATCATCGGATTAGTTTGTTTACTCACTACTCTCAATGTGGGCGCTGCAGATACCACAAAATGGGATTCGGGTAATATTGCCATCTTTTACCCCGATGGCACTCCGAACATTGTGCATACTGACGGGGTGAGCCAATGGTACCTTTGGTTCATCAAAGCGCCGGCGTTTCGAACTAACCACTATTGGGTGGAGCTCGAAGGGCGAAGCAAGCAGCTTCACAATGTTGCCGTCTGGGAAGGGGTTCCTCATTCGAGCAAAGGAAAATGCGTAGCGATGTTTTGGAAAACTGGGGTGGAGATTGGAGATTCTAGTCTTACCAATTCCTTCCAAACCTGGCGTGGGGTATTTGATAGAGCTCAGCAGGCACTCCCAGAAGTTTCTCCTCGATTTGAAGGGCTTCGGCCTTCCGAATTTAATGAGACGGAGTGGGAATTTGTGGGACACTCGGACAGCGGAGAAATCTATTATCTGCGAGAGAAAGCCAAACCCATCGTTCTCAAAGAATTCAATGCGGCGGAATTCCCTTTCCGTCCGCCGTCGGAGACCTTCCAGTTGAGGCGAATGGGTAAGTTCCTTATTCCCGTCTTGCCGAAGGGAAGCCACGTTTTAATCGTGGCGCAGTGATTGGTCACGAAAGTAGGCGGTTTTCTAGTTTAGGCACTTATTGCCTCGAGAGGATGCCCTTTCTTCGCACAATCTTCAGCTTGGCACGTTCCTGGGGTGGAAGAGCTTCCCTTGCAGCCTCCTGTGCATACAAACCACGTTGTCCTAGAGCGAAAGCTTTCATAGGCGATATATCCGGCAAGGAGGGCTATGACAAGACTCACCCACAATGGAATCTCTCGCCCTGCGAGCGAAGCTTCCCATCGAAACGCGAAACGAACGAGATTTAATATGCCAAGAAGGATGAATATTCCCCCTGTGATGTTCCCTAATGTTTTTTTACTCATAATTTTTTATCTCCAGCCTCCGAGAATCGCTCCCATTACGAGTAATACTACCAAGTAGTACCCGCTCTCAAGAAACCACAACTTTGAGGATTTTCCCTCCCAAAGCACCTCACCCAGCATTACCGAGGCCACAAATCCCAACCATGCCCAAAATCCCAGTTCCGCTCCTCCGGCGGTGGTTCCCACTCCTGCCATTGCTATGATTCGGGCAAAGACATAGCCCATCACTAATGCCCCTACAAATGCAAGGGCGTACGTTTTTCCCATTCCTTTGGCTTTCGCACTGTCTAGTTGCTCGGTGGACATGCCCGTGAGTCCCATCCACGTTTTTCCGAATATAGGTCCGTACCATAAGGAACCAACGATCATGTTGGCTACTGCTGCTAAAAGCACTGCCCAAAAATTGATCATTGATTATTTGATTATTAATTATTAATTTTGCGACTCTTTAGTTAGGTTGAGACATACGGAATTGATGCAATATCGCTTTCCCCCTTTTTCTTCTGGCCCATCATCGAACACATGCCCCAAATGCGATCCACACTTTTTGCATCGCACTTCAGTTCGAACCATACCATGACTAGTATCTTCTTTAAGTTCAATATTTTCTAAATTTGCAGGTTCAGTGAAGCTTGGCCAGCCAGTGCCAGAATCAAATTTGGCATCTGAAGCAAAAAGTTCACTGCCGCATGCAGCGCAACGATATATACCCTTGCTATGTTCATTCCAATATTTCCCCGAAAATGGAGCTTCGGTGCCCTGCTCGCGCAATATTTTATACTGCTCCGGAGATAATCGCTTTTTCCAGTCTTCGCCGCCTTTTGCCATATCCATTATTGAATTCTATCAAATTGCAGTAAGTAAAAAGTAAAGCGCTCACTCACTAGAAAATCATGAACCCCGTATGATACGGGGTTCATTGAGTTAGCGTCGGCGTCTTTTGCCTCTTCTTTTTTTCGCTTTTTTAGCTTTACTTGCTTTCCGCTTCGTCTTCTTCATTTTTTTCTTCGCCATAGTATTTTGCAAACTTCTGCATACACTACATGCGACCTTTGCAGACGCCACGATTCGATCGCAATCGTCGCGACCGCTTATTCTAGAAAATTACTTTGAGAAAAAAGAAACCACCTTACTAAAATTTTAAAGCCTTGTGCGTACATGTACAGAGAAGTTATGCACAGCCCTGCATTTTGGAAAATGTGCGCGACGAAACGAAAAACTTTTTTCAGAAAATTTTATCGAGAAGAACTCGGTGGCATTCGATTGCTTCCTCGAATAGGAGTTTCTCCCATCGATTGATACATCAAGAGCATCGCTATGCCGATAGCTATTGCTACGATGAACACTACAATATGTATAAATCCTCCCCGATTGCGAATATTCATAACCGCTATGATAACTCTTCTACCCTTATTCCTACAAGACGTATAGTTTTTTTCTGCGGATTCTCCCTTCCATCCAAAAAAGCCATCAATAATCTCATTGCTTCGAAGTTCAGAGTTTCTCCGGAAGAAATGGGTTCAGAAAATGTGCGCGAGCGGGTTTTCGTTTGAAAATCTCGGAATCGGACGGTAAGCACCGCGCGCCGAAAATTCTCAAAACCTTCCCGTTTAAGCCGCATTACTACTGCCTGTGAGAGAACCTGAAGACGTTCCGCTATAAATGCAGGATTCATCGTGTCAATTGCAAAAGTTTCTTGCTCCCCCACTGATTTAATTTCCATTTCTATTCCTACCGGAGAATAATCTCTTCCGCGCAATTTCTCATATAAGTCTTCTCCCCATTTCCCACATAGGTCTTTAAGCCCTTCTTGCGTCAAGTTCTTCGCGTCTTTCACTAGCCTCATTCCCTGCCTCGCGAACATTGTCTGAGTCTTAGGCCCAATTCCCGGAATTACCCGCAGCGAGAGCGGTTCAAGTATCTTTTCAGCTTCTTCTTCGCGGATTATTGTAAGTCCGTCCGGCTTCTGCATTTCAGTGGCGATTTTTGCCATTAATCGATTAGGGCCTATTCCTACTGTAGTAGTGAGCCGTTCTACTTTTTTTATAGTAACTTTAAGTTGTTCCGCAATTTTTTGAGCTTCCTCATACGATCCTAAAAATGAAAGGTCTAAATATGCTTCATCAATGCTCGTTTGTTCTACAATCGGAATTACTTGGGCGATGAGCTTCATAATACGACGAGAAACTTCGCTGTATTTTTTGCCATTCACTTCGCAAAAGATGGCTGGTGGCATTCCCTTCTTACGAGCAACTTCAGAAAGCCGCCACGCTTCGGAAATAGGCATAGCTGAGCGAATCCCATATTCCCGCGCTTTGTAGTTTGCGGTCGATACCACTCCTCTGCCCTTTCCACCCTTCGGATCCGCTCCTACTACGAGCGGCCTGCCTTTAAAACGCGAATTATCCCTTTCTTCCACGGAGGCAAAGAAAGCGTCCATATCTATGTGACCGATAATGCGCATTTCCCGATTATAAAACAAACCGCCCCGAGCAGTCGGGGCGGAATATATATCGAGCTCAAAATCTTATAAACTGCCTTCGATGTCAGCTCCCACTGAGTTTAGATCTTCTCCGCTGGGCTCTCCTACGGAATTCAAATCTCCTTCCAGGGAGGCGACATTCGAGCTATCTGAAGTACCTCCAGTTGGCGCGGAAGGCGCGGGAGTCGAAGCCATGAACCACCACACGAGCACAATTATTACGATTATAGCAATAACCCACCCTACTTTCCTGTTGTTATTCTCCATTGGAATAAATATTTAGTTTTTATTGTGCCGAGCTCGTGGCATTAGTCGACGTTGCTGGCCGAAGCGACTGAATGGCCTGGTGCACTGCTTGGCGGGCATTCCTCATGACTCCATCGCGAAGGGCGAATAAATCTTTCTTCAAAGCCGCGTGCGCGGTCTGAAAAGCGGCTTTGGCGTTCGTTTCCGAGGTTACGGTTACGGGATACGTTTTTTTGGCTTGAGTCTCTACCGCCGTGCGGGCAGTCACAATCGCGCTCGAGGCGTTTCTAACCGCGGCATCAACGCGCGCAATCACGTCCGAATTGCTCGAAGTCGCTTTCCGATCATTTACTCTTCCTAAAATCGCAGCGTACTTGTCGAGCACCTCTCCAAAATGATCCGTCCAGGTTTCATTTACTTTATGCAACCGATCATAGAGTGATTCTGCGGCTTGTTTTTTTCTTTCATCCTTAAACTGCATCACTCTTTTCTTCAGATTATCCTTTTCCATCATCATCTTCGACTTCAGCTCGCCGCGCATTTCTTGCAATTTCATCTTGATTTCCTGCCCTCTCCTTGGAGTCGAGGTCGAATCCGTCGAGGTGGCCGCAGAGACCCACATCGCCCCGCTCATCACAATCCCCAACCCTAACAACAATCCCGTCCTTATTTTGGTAGTCATATTTTTAGTTTTAATAAACCCGACTAGATCTGCAAGATCATACCTCCTCGACTACTTGAAGTGTATAATCTTTTATTAAGTCTTTCTCTCCGAATGTGAATTTCCCGTGAAACTTCTTATCTTCCAAGAACATTGGGAGCCAATATTTGTCATCCGCCCACATTGAATCATATGGAATTTGGTCATAGGGGTACCACTGGGGCTTCATTTCTTCTCCCTCCTTTAGCTTTCCTTTAAAACTTTGGATCGTAAAAATGTGCACCTCGAGGATATCTCCGTTCGACGCCGAAGCGCCTTCGCTTGCGAATGCAAAGGTTATTATTCCTCTCTTTTCCATGTCTTGAATCTCAATTCCTACTTCTTCGAACGCTTCACGTTTCATCGCTTCTTCGATAGTTTCTCCGGGAAGTACTTTGCCTCCAAAACCGTTCCAGCGGCCTGCGCCGAATCCTCTCTTTTTCATCGCGAGAAGCACTCGGGAGGGTTCTTTTATAAACCCCAATGTCATAACTTTCTTCATTCGAGGGAAAGAATTTTAAACCCTTTTTCTCGAATTTCTTCTTCCGGCCAAAACAACTCGCTCAATTTAAAGTTGCGGCTGTAACTCACCTTCTTCTCAGTTTTTCGGCCGGTGTATTTTTTCGTCGCTGGATCCCATTCTTCCAAGAGTAAGGTATCTCCTTCTTGCACATCAAAATCATTCAACCGAAATTCGTATTTCTTTTTGCCTGAAGCTACCGCATCGAAATAGTCCGGCCAGATCTTTTTTCGGATTACTGCCATATCATTATTCTATCGGAGCCTTCCGAAAGTCTCAATTTCCGCTTTCTAGATATTTCTTCCTAAGGTCGGCGAGCATTGAAGGATAAAGCTCTTTTGCCCGAAGCGTTTTGATCTGAGAGGGAAATTCCTTTTCCCAACTTTCGATCACCTCCTTCCAGCTTCCTTTGTCATACTTCTCCTCCAGATGCTGAGGGGAAAGCTTACTTAAATTGTCAGCATCGAGAAGCACCGCTTCATCCTCACTTTTGGATGCATGCCTATTCACCGCTTCCGCCAGCCGAATTACGGTATCAATATTATTTTTGCCGTAGCCAGCGAGGCGCATAATTTTTTCTATGAGCGGCGCGGTGTTCTGACTCGCGGTGGCTTCGAGCTTGAGCATTTCTCCGAAGTTTAATTTCCCGCGAGGAGCTACTCCATACCAGCCCACGTCATGGAGGTATGCGGCGACCGTGAGCACCTCCTTATCTTTCCGATTAGCAGCCAGTTCTCTTACCCACCGAGCCACACGATGCGCATGATCCCAGTCTCCTACTCTCCCCGATTCAAAATACGGCTTGGCGAATGCCAAGACCTTTTCTTCACGCGTAGGCATCTCTTATTTTTTACGCACTCGATAATGAAGGCGGAGTGTATTCGAAGCTAATCTCCATTAGCCAAAGTTATCCCTTCCATTGAGCGGATTTTTAGTCCTTCTGAAGTTTTCTCTATCTCAACAAACCCGCAATCGGCGATATTTCCGGCGATCTCTCCTTTTTTTAATACATCTCGAAAAAGCACACGCATCGCCCCTTCCTGGATCACTGCGGCGACGCAATCGTAGCGAACATCGAGAATTATTTCTCTCAAGACTGATTGAATTCGCATCCTGAAAGCTTCGGAGGGTTCGGCTTCCGGGAACTGCACTTTTTCTTTCAAATGCTGTTTTAGTATTACCGGGCAGTTTATTTTCTTCGATAAAATCTCTGCTGTTTCCTTTGGTCGAATAAGCGTACTCGAAAATATGGCTTCGATGTCTTTATCTTTTAATTTCTCTGCTAAAACTTCGGATTGTTCTCGCTCTCGAGGGGTGAGATGATCGTCAGTTACTCCATGGCGGTTTTCTGTATTTTTTGTCGTTTCACCGTAGTGAATAAAAAATATATGCATTTGAGAACCTGGCCTTATTAAAGATTTAACAACGAAGCCATAGTATATTTTATTTGTTCTGCGCTTTTGAAATGAAATGCTTGGATCCCATGGTCCTTTGCTGTTTGAACATTTTCCGGATCATCGTCCCAGTACATAATCTCCTCTGGTTTAAGCACAAGTTTTTGCATAATGAGCTTATAAAATTCGGATTGAGATTTGGTATATCCTAGTTCGCATGAAAAGAAAGCACCATCAAATTTTTCCTTTAGACTCATTTCATTTAAAATATATGCGGCCCGATATTTTTCGTTATCCGATGCCAGGTAGCATTGCACTCCTCTTTCGCGAAGCGAAGAAACTATTTCGAGTACCTCCATATTTACTGTCAACTCACTTTCGAACCATAGTTTTAAAAACTCATCTACCGATTTGGACCACTCCCATTTAGGAAGATATGTTTTCAGTTCCGTCTTGATATCCGCCTTACCCACCGTGCACAATTTAAATTCATTTTTAAAGAAGGGCAGAACTTTCTCCCGAGGAATTCCGTATTCTTTTTCTAATCTTTCACTGAAATAAGGATGCGGGGCAATAGCCACTCCATCTGCATCAAATAGAATTACTTTGGTTTGCATGGGTTTATATTTGGAGGATTTCTAATGCGCGCATCCAAATTTCCTCGCTTGGTCTCTCATCTGGAATAACGTCTTCCTCGATTGCGAGAATCATATATGACTTACCCTCTTTGTCATATCCCCAAAGCTCATTCCCTCTGTGGAACAATGCAAGACCCTTCTTAGAAATTCCCAATTCTATTGCCGCTTCGCGCAACTTATCCCGCTCTGTTTGAGGCGTTTCTTTTTTGCATACTTTTAGATCGCCTTTCTCTAAAGCTTGAGACGCATCTTCCCAAAGCGAGTCAAAGGAGTCGCTTTCACTTACAAAGTAATATTTTAAGACACGGTCGACAGCATATATCCTTTTCTCCACTCTTTGGAGCGCTAAGCCTTTCGCCGCAGCGAGTTTCATGGCCTTCTCTTTCGCAATTTGAATCTTATCCATGAGGTTTTACAAACTTTTCAAACTCATTGAATTCTTTAGAGATATATGTTTCCTCCTTTCTCTTTGTATACCTCCACGGATTTCGGAGAATCATCGATGAGGAGCGTGAGAGAAATATCCTTTTCCCCTATGGCTTCGAGAGCGATATCGAATAACTTACCCTTTTCGTCTTGTTTTAAAAGACCGTAATCTGCGGAGTTAATTACCACATCGAATGCTTTGTTCAACTGATGTTGAGGGACCGTAATTTCGCTGAAGACATCCATATTGTCGCTCACAATACAAATCTTCTTCCCCTGTTGTTTCAACTCTTTCGCATATGCCAACATTCTTTCTTCGAGCGGAAGTTTCTTTAAATCTTCAAAAAATAATTCGTTCAGAAGCTTTTCCTCTATGCCAGTGCCCTCGGCAATATGCTTATTGATATCCCGGGCTTTAAGCTTCCCCCGCATCCATTCGTCTGCGAGCTGCCATGTGCCTCCGAAAATATTTTCCTGAATCCAATCGAATATGTGCGGGAATTTTTCGCGAAGTTTTTCGTTATAGAATTTTCCACGGCAGAGCACGCCGTAGAAATCGAAAAGGATGGTGCGAGGAGATTTCATTACTTTTTAGAATATTTGGCGAAGATAAAGAGTACGCCAAGCAACGCTATAAAAATCAGCCCGAAGTATACTCCATACGCAAAGGCTTTGCTCCCAAGATAAAAGAATGCCAGGCTGACCACCGCATCTACACTCACGCTCGCTACTAAGAAGTTGCGGAAAGATATTTTAGAGAGCCCTGCGGCATAACTCAAAAAGTCCACAAGGACGGAGGACATGAACCGAAGCGCGACAAATCCCCAAAATTGTCTTTGCTCCGAAATCTTTTCCTGCCAAATATGAAGCTCTTGAAGGGGCGCGAATTTAGCGGCAATGGGTTCCCGCCACTTCCGGGCTATCAAAAAGGCGCATGCGGAGCCGAGCTCCACTCCAATAAGATTGTAAATCCAGGCTTCCTGCCACGGGAGGAAAGCCATACTCGCGAACACCACGGCAGCTCCCGGCAAAGGGGCGAGCACGATTCCTAAGAAGCGAAAAACAATGATTATGAGCGGAGCGAGCGCCGGGTACTGTGCAATGACTTCTGCAGCATACTGGTTGTAGTCGGGTAAAAATATTGGCACAAGAAAAAGAGCGGTGAGCACCGCTCCCGCTACGAGCCATATGAGCTGCTGCTTACGGGACATTTAACAGTTTATAGCGGCTCGAATGTCAGGGATAGTATTTTCTGGCAGTTTATCCTCGAACTCCCAAATTTCGATCCGCATATTCCCTAATTTAAGAAAGGCGGCCTTACCCCTTAAATCTTTTCGCTCAAATCTTTTTTCCTCCTTGAAACCAAACTCTTTATAAAAATTGCGCGAGCGTTCGAGATTTTCGACGCTTATCGCAATATGGTGAATTCCACTTATGCCCCGTGGCATTTTTTGTATTTTTTACCGCTTCCGCACGGGCAAGGAGCATTTCTTCCCACTTCTCCCGCTCCGACAGGCAACACTGTCTTAGGAGTAGAGTTCGGTTGCACTTCAGTTCTTACTTCTCCCGAGGGATTGGCCATTTTGAAGATATTCAAGAAAATCCAAGCATCGAAGCTGGACCAGAAGCCTCGGAATAATCGGTGCGCTTCGTGCCTATATTCCACCAACGGGTCTTTCTGACCATATGCCCGAAGACCAATTGATTCCATAAGCGCTTCTAAATCTTCCAAATGATTCATCCAAAGCAAATCAAGGATGCTCAAGACACGCACGGGAGTTTGCTGATCTTTGACTGCTTCGTCAGTTCGCTTCGTAAGAAAATTCTTTAGTCCTTCTTTATTTCGGATTTCTGCCCCTTCAGTTTTAATTCCTGCTTCTTCAAATGCCTTTTTCAAAACTTCTTTTACTTCATCTGAAAATTCGGCGCTTTCTGTAAGCTCGGGCGGCACGATATTCTGCATGTGATCCTCAGCGGATTCTAAAATAAGGCGGCCGAGCTCCTCCTTGTTCATGCTATCCAAAATCTCCTGTCGTTTTTTGTATACCGAGAAGCGCTGTTTATTCAGCACGTCGTCATATTCGAGGAGGTGTTTCCGCATGTCGAAATTCGCACCCTCCACTTTGGATTGCGCCTGCCCCACCGATTTAGTCACGATTCCCGCTTCGATAGGCTGGTCATCGGGAAGATTGAAACGCTCCATAAGGCCTTTGATCATGTCTCCTCCGAAGATCCGCAGCAGATCGTCTTCAAGCGAAAGATAGAAGCGCGAAGACCCCGGATCTCCCTGCCGACCGGCACGGCCGCGCAGCTGATTATCGATCCGGCGAGCTTCGTGGCGTTCCGTACCTATGACGTGGAGGCCTCCGGCGTCACGCACTTTTGCCGCTTCCTCCGGAGTCGGAGGGTTGCCGCCCAAAAGAATATCTACTCCACGGCCAGCCATGTTGGTGGCGACCGTTACCGCGCCGGGCTTGCCTGCTTGGGCGATGATTGCTCCTTCCCGTTCGTTATTCTTAGCATTCAATACCTCATGCGGAACATGCGCCTGACTCAAAAGTGTGGAAAGCAGTTCGTTTTTGGCGATGGAGGTCGTGCCCACCAACACCGGCTGGCCTTTTTCATGGCAGTCTTTAATGTCCTTCACTACCGCCTCCCATTTGGCTTTTACATTCTTATAAATTAAGTCCGGCAAATCTTTCCTTTGAAAAGGCTTGTTCGAGGGAATGCTTGTCACGTCCATGCCATATACCTTGAAAAATTCTTCGGCGGAGGTCTGCGCAGTACCAGTCATTCCGGAAAGTTTCTTGTATAACCGGAAATAGTTTTGGATGGAGACGCGCGCATAAGTTTTGGATTCCTGCTGCACTACGACTCCTTCCTTAGCTTCGATCGCTTGATGGAGTCCCCCGCTGTATCGTCGGCCCTGAAGAAGTCGGCCCGTGAATTCATCCACGAGCACGATTTCCCCATTCTTCACTACATAATCTTTATCCCGATGAAACAGCGCTTTGGCTTTTAAACTTTCTTCGAGATAGTGCACAAGGCGGAGATTTTGCGGCCCATAGAGATCCCGTACACCGATGATCGCTTCCACTTTTTCGATTCCGTCGTTCGTGATGCCCACTGCCCGGAATTTTTCGTCTACCGTGTAGTGCTTATCTTTTTCCAAATCCCGTACCACCCGAGTAAATGTTTTATAAAATTCACTCGATTCCGTATCCGGCGCCGCGATGATCAACGGCGTACGGGCTTCATCTATCAAAATACTGTCTACCTCGTCTATGATCGCGAAAGTGTGTCTGCCTCTTGCGGTCTGCACCTGCTGTTCCAAACTGTATGCAAGATTGTCGCGCAAGTAATCAAAACCGAATTCATGGTTTGTGCCGTAGGTAATATCCGCGAGATACGCTTCGCGACGGGAAATAGGCCGCAGGAATTCCTGCTGGACGAGGAAGCTTCCTGTCGTGTCCCGTTCTTTATCTAAAAGCGCCGACTGCTCGGCCGTAGGCTCGGGAGCTTTGTATACAGGATCATATATATAAGCGGCGTTTGGGACGAGACAGGCCACAGAGAGTCCCAAGGCTCGATAAATCTGTCCCATCCAGACCGCATCACGGCGAGCAAGATATTCGTTTACAGTGACTACATGGACCCCTTGGCCAGCAAGAGCATTCAAATACGACGGGGCTACCGCAGCGAGCGTTTTGCCTTCTCCCGTCATCATTTCGGCAATCCCGCCTTCGTGAAGCACAATGCCGCCCATGAGCTGCACGTCATATGGTCGCTGATTCAACGTCCGACGAGCTGCTTCCCGAGCCAACGCAAACGCGCGCGGCAACGCTTCATCCAAGGAAGTACCTCCCTGGACTTTTTCTTTGAGCGCTTGGCTTTCCTTTAAAAGACCTTCGTCGGAGAGCTTTTCGATTTCAGGCTCAAGAGCAGTAATGCCCTCTACTTTCCCCTTAAGGGTGTTCAGTTTGCGGCCTGCAAATATATTTTTGACCAGTCCGAGCATAAGAATAAAGTGCTAAAACTATACCCTTTTAATAAGGATTTTCCAAATGTTTTACCCCTTCCTTCGGTTATTCTTTCCTTTTCCCTTCCCGACGAGGCTTGTCGAGAAATTTCGTTTTATATTTTTTGATTTCGAGTTCTAGCGTGTGTTTCAACCGGTCCACGGCTACGCGCAAGTCTTCGGCATATTCTTCGGCGCGAAGCAATGCTTTCGGTAAACGGAGATTACCTTCCGCGTAGAATACTTCACCCTTCCTGTGATGCTGGGTAGTTTTTGCCACTTCCACGCGCAGTTCCACCGCACCTTCCATGTCGAACCGCCGCACAAACCGCTCTAACGACCCCAGCTTCTTCTCTACAAACGCTTTGAGGGACGGAGTCCATTCCATGTCCGTCGCCTTTAAATTTAATTGCATGTTTTTATTGTACCGCTCGAAAATTAAAAACGAAAGAAGTTATATCCTTAAAGTTACCAAGTAGGAACGATCGTTTTTACTTGGGATAGTTTCCATTTCAAATTTCAAAAAATCTGCACCTCCGGTTCAAGCGTGATGCCAAATTTCTTTTTCACTACCTGCTTCACTCGAGAGATGAGTTTTTTTACGTCCTCAGCTTTAGCTTTCCCTACATTCACAATAAAGTTTGGATGTTTTAGGGAAACCTGCGCATCCCCTACTCTCACCCCTTTTAGGCCCGCTTCGGAGATGAGATACGCGGCGGGAACTACTGGGAAAGGATCTTGCTTTATCACATGCGCTACTAGTTTCAGAATTTTCACTGGCACTTTTTTCACATCCACGTTTTGGAAAATACTTCCCACATTCGGGTATTCCAAGGGATGTCTTTCTTTCCTATATATAATTCTTTCCTCGGTCGCGGCGCGGATTCTCTGCTGATTCGCTTTTTTTAAATCGAATACGGCGGCAATAACAATTTCCTCACCCTGCTTCTCTTTGAAAATGCTCGAACGATATTTGAAACGACAAGCACGATTGAAACGTTCTAGTGTTCTAGTTGTTCTAATGTTTAATGACACTACTCGCACCACGGAGTCTTTTATTTCACCTCCGAAAGCACCGGCATTCCCGCGAATCGCACCTCCCACCGTGCCGGGAAGACCGCCTGCCCATTCGAGGCCCGAAAGGCTGTGCTTCGCCGCGAACGCTACGAGCTCCCGCATGGAAACCCCCGCCTCGGCGTAGATTTGCTCGCCGTCGGCTTTAAGACCGGTAAGATTCGGCTTCAATACGAGACCATTGAAACCCTTATCCCCCATCAGCATGTTCGTCCCTTCTCCGATCACGAGCACCGGCAATTTTTCTTCTCCCGCTTTATCGATTGCGGCCTTAAGCTCCGCCACATTTTTGGCTTCAAAAAAATAGCGCGCACGGCCTCCTATTTTAAATGCTACACGCCGGGCAAGAGAAATGTTTTTGTCGAACCGCATTACGACTCATGGTACGACAAACTGGTTTTATTGGCTATTCGCTATTTGCTCTTTGCTATGCCTAAATACCCAAAACTTATATCCAACAAAGTTAAAGAGAAAAGAAGCCCCAATTCCTGCGAGCGCTCCTACATTCGCCCAGGCATTTGCAGAAAGCCCTCCCGGAATACTTACTCCATTTACCACGAAGGAGGCTACTGCCACATTAATCACCCACCCAGTAGCGGCGATGCCGTAAAATTGAGCAGTCTGAAGTTTTGAAGTTTGGGACTGGCCAAACGTCCACCAGCGATTCCAAAGGAAACTATTCGTGGTGGCACAGAAAAAAGAGAAACCTTTTATGAATGGATACCAAAATCCTCCCGCCACTCCGGTGAGCATTATCGCAATGTTTAACACCGCGAGATCGATAAGCGAGTTCAGCGTGCCTACTGCTCCGAATTTTGCGAATTGATAGACCCCCACACCTATTTTGCCCCCGTAGGTGTGAGGGTAGAGGGCAGGAACCAATTTTCCTAAAAAGTACGCGACTAAAAGGCAAAACGGCGCGAAGAGCGTGCAACCCAAAACGACTCCCACCCGAAGGATGGGAGTCGTTGGCATCAAGTTTCCCAATACAAGCTGTGCCAAAATACCAATGGCGACGCCAATGATGGTTACAGTAGTAAAATCCTGTTTCACCATCGGCGAGATCTATTATCGCAACTCGTAGATGAGCTGGACGTTCAATTTCACTTCGGTCGTTCCCGGTTCAATCGTGGGCACGGTGGGGGCCGGAGCTCCTTTCACTTCCGCTGCGCCGCCCATTCCGTAGGCATAATATGGAATCGGGCCTGGAACATATTCGGTCACACTTACCACCTTACCCAAGCTTACCCCTGAAGCCCGTGCCATTTCTTCGGCTTTCGCTTGCGCTTTTTCGAATGCATTTTTTCGGGCTTCCGCGAGCGGCCGCTCCTCGTCTTCCACCATAAAGCTCACTCCGCCTACTTGATTCACACCCAAGGGAGTGAGTCCCGCGATAATCTTCGCCACCTTCGCGAGTTCGCGCACTTTAATAGTCAAGGTTTGCGTGAGCGTGTACCCCGTGATGAAGTTCCGCTGGGTGGTCGGGTTGAACTGATAATTCGGCACAAGGGTATAGGAAGTGGTTTTCATGTCCTTTTCCCCGATCCCCTCTCCTTTCACAAATTTATTCACCGCGTTCATCTTCTGATTATTGCTTTCAGTGAGTTCGTCGGGATTCTTCCCCTGCGAAACTACCGAGAAAGACAGCTCCGCGATGTCAGGTGCCACAAGCGTCTTCCCTTCTGCGGCTACCGTAATCGTCCGCCCCGTAATGAATGAGCTTCCGAACCGCTTCATTGTGGGCAACGCCACAAATACAAATCCGACTATAAAACACGCGAGTGCAATGTTTAGGAGCAACCAGAACCAATTCTTCAATCTATTTTCGTTCATAGTAGTTATTTTTCTTCAATCTTTACTTACTTCTATGAGTTTCAGATGAAATCTCATATATTATTTATGACCTTTTATGCTATGCTACGCCGCCTCTACAATCTTCGCAAATTCTTCGGGCTTCAGGCTTGCGCCCCCCACTAAGGCACCGTCAATTTCTTTCTCTCCCAAAAACGCTTTTGCGTTAGAGCCATTTACGGAGCCACCGTATAGAACAGGAACAGCAGGTAGCGAGTAGCAAGTAGCAAGTAGCGATTTTATAAAGACGATCATTTCTACCGCGTTCTTGGGGTCGTCGGCGGCGTGCGTGGGGTCGCCCCCGCTGATTGCCCAGATGGGTTCGTAGGCGATCACTACAGAGTCTCGAATTGAGAATTGGGAATTGGGAATGTCTTTTAGATCTTCCTTGAGCTGATTTCCTACAAATTCTTTTGCGGCCTCAATTCCTCCTTTTCTAACTTCTGCAGATTCACCCACACACAAAATCACTTTTAATCCCGCTTGGAGCGCAGCTTTCACTTTTTTATTCACCATCTCATCCGTCTCGCCGACGTTTTTCCGCCGTTCGGAGTGACCGATAATCACATATTCCACTTTGGAGTTTTTGAGCATTGCGCTCGAAACTTCTCCCGTGAAGGCTCCCTTCTCTTCCCAAAACACGTCTTGGGCGCCGAATTTTATTCCTTTCCAGGCCTTATGAGACAAATCCGTGAGCCACACAAAAGGAGGACACAGCACTACTTCCGCATTTTCGGAAGGCTTCTCTGCTACCGCCTTTGCGAGCGCTTCCGCCTCCTCGTAGGTAGCCGGGTTCATCTTCCAATTAGCAACGATTAGCTTCTTAGACATACAACAATTCTAGCACAAGAAATTCAAAGGAGCGGCGCCAATGTGGCTCCGCTCCTTCTTTAAAATCATCCTTCTTTATTTGTTTTTGGTTTATATCCTTGCAGCAATGCCTCAAATATCTCACTATCCTTCCCCTCTGAAAGAGACCTCACGATAAGAGTGAAATGCGCTACTTGCTTTCCGATCCGTTCACCTAATTTGGTATCGCTTTCGTGATGATGGAAGAAAAACAAACGTCTTTTTACTTCAAAAGTCATAGTTTTTCCTCCTGCGTCTCTGTTCGAAACCAATATTTGAGCTTCTCCGGGTAAAAGCCAAGAAGCAAGAGTGTTCGCATTTTTACCTCTTTCGTATTCAATTTCGACTAGATCTCCTGGATTAGGAACAAGATGAGACAAGCAATCTAAATCAAAAGGGGCGTCAGGATTTCTTACTTCTCCTTTTTCATCAATAACTACCACCCGACAGGGATTGTTTCTAATAAATTCATTATTTCCTCCAAAAATTTTTTTAATGAGCATCTATTATTAACATAAATACACTATCGCGTCAATACAAACGCAAATTAAAGGCGAGGGTGGTTCGTACATTTATTAAACCAAATCCGAACCTATTTTGAAAGAAACTGACCGCTCCGCCCCGCCGCCGCTCGCTAACGCTCGCCGCCAAGCAAAATACTCTTTACAATTTCTGATTTGCGCGCGCCACTAAAAAATTCTTCTAAAAAGGATAAGAGTATTTTGCTTGGCTCTGCCTCTAATGAGTCGGGCGGTGGGGGCTACTCAATTTTGC
>Ga0194121_10000170_pt1 | contig 111954 bp, 225 predicted proteins | sample TA2MahCa50mmetaG_FD_148609 | JGI IMG/M metagenome (GOLD analysis project Ga0194121, IMG submission 148609) | Freshwater microbial communities from Lake Tanganyika, Tanzania - TA2015020 Mahale Deep Cast 50m | ecosystem: Environmental > Aquatic > Freshwater > Lake | place: Tanzania: Lake... | reverse complement strand
TTCACTAAAACGAGTGGCCGATTTTATGTCAACCCATCCATCATCATTTGACCAATACTCAGTACCATTTTGATTTTGAATTACATACGGGTTCATTATGATATCTCCTTGTTGATTACCAAAATCGGTTCAAACTCTACTAGTTGCGTTCCATAGCTTTATTTGGTACAATTAAGCAGCAACGGGCATTAAAACGTATTTGTCTTGACTTACCTGGACATAACTACACGCATGTTTCCAGGCATTTGCAAACCTTCCTACAAAGACAATCCTGCCCGTTTTTTGGTTCAGAATTTTAATCAGCTTTTTGCGTCGTTTGATTCGCATGGCAATCCAATCAGGTGAGTAAGGTCAATCAGTTCTTTTTCGTCAAGTTGTAACGAATCTTCCTTATCATCATCATCATCATCATCATCATCATCATCAAAAGCCAAGCAATCATTAAGGTCATCAATGTTGCTAATGGCATAACCAAGTACAACTTGCAACACTATTTTTTGTCTATTAGTGAACATTACTCTCTTTGGTACAATTAAATTTGCACAACAGTAGGATAAACTCTTGGAATCTCAAGCATGATAGTCTTTCGTTCGCCAGCTTTGATTTTATATTGCAGTTCCCTCATATAAAGATTCTCCCCTTGCTGGACAACGAAAATTATCTTTACAGTCTGTTCGCCACGAAAGGGAGTGCTACGATAAACACCCGGTCCCACTTCATTCCCATTCATTATGACGGCATAGACTGAATGTTTACTTGCATCAATCCTCAAATCAATCTCAGCGGCTTGTGGTTGCATGAACGCCAGCACCAGAATTGCAGTCATCATTGTTTTGCTCCTGTTAGATATTTTAACTTAGTACAATTAAAATACCTACAGAATAAAAACAAAAAAAAAGACAGGTTGTTAGCCTGTCTTTTTAATTTAATTAGTAGAATGAACTAAAAACAATTCATAATCGTCTCTTTCTAAATGTCCATCCTCCAAACCTTTATCTACGTCATCAATACTGAATCCATTTTCTTCTGCTAAATCAGTGAATAACTTTTCCGCTTGTTCATTGCCTTTCTTATCATCGGCAAAAGAAGTAATGCGTTGTATCGTATCGCTGAACCATTCGATAACATTTACTGTATTAAGCATTGGTTTCCTTTTCTAAAAAGAGTTAGTAGCCGCAACTGGAGTCGAACCAGCACTCCCTTTCGGAAACTTCCTTTTAAGAGAAGCGTGTCTACCATTCCACCATACGGCCATCATTCCTTCAACAAACTTCATCCATTTCGGAAACAATATCCCAATCATTACCATGTTCCCTGATTCGATTCTTGCCCTTTTGCGAAATACCCTTAACTAACATAACGAAAACTTCTCTTTCAATTGTTCGGGAACCTTGCCAGCCACTTCTTCACCACAGTAAGCACAGGCACAAGCCGCCAATGACCATTCTTCACGATGCAAACAGAAAACGCCATTAATACGATGTAGTCCATAATTAAGACCACATTCACGATCAGCCTTGAAAGATTCAGCACAACCAGAATTGCAAAAACGTGCTTTGTAACCAAGAATACGAGCAACCATGTTAGCCCTTTGTGTTAGAGGTAACTGTTTTGGTACAATTAAAATTTGCTAGGCAACCGCAAGTAAGTGGATGCAAACCCATCTTCCTCTGGCGTCAACAACTCAACAACAATGTCAACCTTATGTCCCTTGAACAGCACTTTAATGGCTTCATATCCAGTAATCATGCCATCAAAACAATTGGTCAAGATAAAAGTAACCCAAGGTCCATCAAATTCACGCACCGCAACACAAAAATGCGGCGCAGCCCTGTCACACATCAGCCAAGAAGGATTCAACTCAGCCAACTTGAAAATCTGTTGAGTAGTCATGACTTTCCTTGGTACAGTTAAATTTACTTCATGTATACAATGCCATGCGGAGTTAGACAATTGTTAAAATCAGATGAAAACACACTTCCTCGACGATGCTTGGCAGGTGCTTTATAACTTGCAGGCTTATGAATGTCACCCGCCATAATCTGCCCTAAATTCTTCGTGAAATTATCCTTGAGAGCAACAAAGGCATAGATATAACTATCTTTCCATTGCCCATTGCGTTCCTCTTGTGTGATAATCTTGCACCAATTTTCACTGAACTCAGCACGATGAATAGGGGGTGGAGAAAACGTAAAATTCATCTTCTGCCAATGCTCTGCCGTAATTTCATCAGCCCGCTTGCAAAGGTCAGAAATGCGAGCAACAAGGTCCATGACGTTCCTTTGTTTTAAGTGATAAGTGGTGGGCTTAACCGAATCTTCCCATTAAACCCTATCGTGATTAACCGAGTTATCAGCCACTTATCAACTTAGTACAATTAAAATTCAATATGGCGGTATAGGGGGGTACTTTAATTGTACTAAGCTAAGCTTTTTAGTGATTGACCCATTCGGATTACTCGACTTTGCTCGAAGATTGTATTTCATATTCTCCCTTCGTACAATTAAACTTTAGCTAAATTCTCTACCAATTCCCGCAATTCCTCTGGATTGTTCTCGTAATCCTTTAGAATGTCTTGGTACAATTAAAGAGGCTTGACGTAATCAGCACCCAAAATACAATTGACGCCAGTTTGCGGACAATAAACCTCAACCCTATTAACCATTGAAATGTCTTGAGAGTTATCAAAACTGCAATACTTAAACAAAACCCAATCATGCTTCATGAAATAAGAACCAGACTTAAACCGTCCACTATTCTTCAGAATCAATCCAAGCTGATGATTGTCGTAATGTCCCTTATACTGAGGATGATTTACATGGTCCAATTCCGCATGCGACTTCAACCGCTTCAAAGCATCATCATAAACACTCATTGCAATCCCCTAGAAAGGAATCTCAGTTTCAGGAATGTCACACTCTACACCAACCCAATTACACCCAACCTCAAGCATGTCAGAATAATCATACTCAGGTTCAACGTAATCGAAGTCATCATCCTGCCATTTGTAGTTTTCCATGACTTCCCTTGGTACAATTAGAATCCTGTTGGTCTATCAAATGCTGTTCATGCATCCTGATAATTAGAATCCTGTTGGTCTATCAAATGCTGTTCATGCATCCTGATAACTAAATCACCTATTGCTTCCTTCTCATTACATCCAATACCAATTAAAGGTATCTCAAAATCCTTGCCACTATCCAATTCATCTTTCCAATTGAATGTAGCTTCGTAAAGACCATCAGGGCAAACTACTTCTACACAGTAATCTTTTGCATAGTAGTATTTCATAACTTGCTTTGGTACAATTAAAATTGGTGTTACAGGACTTATCGGTTGCTGAAGAGTACACCTAACTTTCTTAGCCCCCTACCGACAAATTGCTTACGCTGCCTTACGCTGACGACTCTTGTAATTGTAAATAGTATGAAAACGGCCATCATACGTTTTACTGTAAAGAACAGGCTTCCATCCCTTCACATTCCACAACTCCGCAATACCCATCGCCGTTGCCTTCTCAGTAACAGTAAACTCATTGCGAAGATCACCCTCAATACCGTTAAAACCTTCAAGAACCAAAATCATTCTTTCTCCAAAATTAAAGTTAAAGGGAAGGCTGACTCTGTTAGTTTGTAATGGTTGATTAGCCAGCGACCATTATCGACTTCCCCATCATCACTTGGTACAATTAACTATAACTATCCACAACTTGTTGATGCGTCAAAATATATCCTAAATCTTCTTTGTAATCAGATACATCTTGCCCTACCTCTTCCAAACTTGTATACAAATCAATGAAAGTCTGACACTCCCAATCTTGCATCGTGCCATCTTCCCATCGACCTGCCAAATCAGCCAACGCACACCTAGCAGCATTAATTAAATTATTCAACGATCATACTCCCCAAAATAGTAAAGTTTGCTATACGCCTCATCAGATGCCTTTTTCGCTTCCTTATACGTCTCTCGCAACTTCCTTACCTCTTCCGCCGTATAATCCGTCCTATAACCTTCCCCAAATGGCGTCAACTCAGTCAAAACACCATCCTTCAATGATCCCACATATACAGTAGTCTCATGATAACTACTACCACGGTCATGAAAGACATAAACATTCACATTCCAGGCCAAACTATATCGAGCCTTATCCGGTCTTGCGTAAACCCGCAAGCCAGGAGTATTAGGCAACTCTGGCATTACCTTCTTATACTTCTCTAACACTATCCCATCTGCCTTCAATACCTTCTTGCCTACTAAATCATTAAACACACCAGTCAACTGAGTATGCAACTTAGCAGCATACTCATTGGCCTTATTCACCGCCTCAACCTTAGCTTCCAACATGCCCATTTGCTTCTCCAATTAAAAGTTATACCTTCCTTGGTACAATTAATCTCTGTTTAACCTATCTGGATCAGGATAAGCCTTCATGATATTCCCTTGGTACAATTAAGAACGACTAACTGGTATACGGGATTTAATCCGTTGCTATATAGATACCAGTTAGCCAAAGTAGCCCCGTTCGGAATCGAGCCGAATTCTCCAGCTTAAAAGGCTGGTCATCATCCAATTAAATGTTTCGAGGCCAAAACTAATCCATATCCCATCTTGGTACAATTAACGTGGATTCTTCTGCCTAATACGCTTTGATGCCGCCTTACGCTTCAAATACTTCCTACTGCCAGCATCCCCACTAGGATCAAAATTCATCGCTGGCGGACGACGATACTTTACATTATCTCCCGCTTCCACTATCACATATCCAGCACCACCCTGATTACGCTGACTTACTTCCAATTACCGCTTCCTTGCCATACACTTCTTGTAAGTATCCGTCAAGTAAACCTCATTCCGACGCATCAAGCTATACAACATATCAACCTCAAATTTGGTAATCTTCGCTGGTTTTCTTGGTACAATTAAAATTCAAGTACGAATCAGCAATTATCCTATATGTCTCTTCACCAAAATCATTTAACGCTATATTGATTGCAGTTAATACCAATCTTACATTGTCTTGTGTATATCCCTTAGAAGTGTCTATGCGGTCAAGGGATGGAGAATAAGGATTGTATGATCTTTTAACTTTAGGTTTATTGTCAAAATCAAATGCTATTCCCGTTAGCGAACATACACAACCTTGTTTGTCATATAAGTCTAATATCCATTCATATGTTAAATTAAATTCAATATTTTTATTATTCGCTCTGCCTTTCGCTGAACAAAGCAATTCCTTAAATCGGCCCCGAATACTTTTCCAATATGCAAACCGTCTCGCCAAATATTCTTCTTTTTTATCAGAATATCGTTTTTTATTGTATGCCTCTTTATCCTCTATCGCTGCATATTTCTCTCTTCCTTTAATTATAAAATATTCTGGATTACTTAACTTAAACCGTTTAGCTTGTTCTTTCTGACAAAATTTGCAAGCTGACTGATAGCCTGATTTTTTAGTTTTATCTTTCCAGAAATCATTTGCAAATTTTGTCTCTTTACATACCCAACATTTAAGAAATAAAGTATCTGTAGTCATGCCGTATTATAGCATGACTACAGATACAAAGACACATCAAACTGCCATGCTCAAAGCATAGTCAAGAGCAGACTGATTAGTAGTTGCCCCTACACCATACCACAAAGCATTAAGCCGACTCGACTGAGAACGTCCACGCTCATGCGACAACCATTCAGTCACCGCATTATAAGCCGCCCAATACGTTCCCTTCACCCCAGGCAGCGTATTGCCCCTTCCCGCCTCAAAATAATTGGTCAATTCACCAATCATATTCTTAGTACGGGTCGATACCTTCTCCTCATCCTTGACATCCAAAACCAGCTTAAAGTATTTCTCCAAATCCTTCTGGTTAATGTCCTTCTTTGCCAACAAACGGTATTGCGCCGCCGTTGCCTCAAACTCCTGATTCGCAAGATTCATCGTATCCCGAATGTTCTCCATATTCACAAGAACATCCTTTGTATGCTTAACACGAATCAACTTGCTCGCCTTATCACGATGCGCCATTGCCATTGTATTCGCACACAAGACCCTGATTGGACAGAAACCAACACGAACAGCCAACGTGCCATCATGCGAATGACTAAGCAAAAGATACTTAGAAACAACATCGTTCGGAGCAATCTCCATCGGGTCTTTATTCAACTTTGCCAAAACCCAAATCCGACTCCCCTCACAAAGCGCACCCGCCGTATGCAAACACGCTTCCTGCGCCTCAAGGAACGGACTAAACCAATCAAAAGCCTCACTATTCTGAACAACCCGATAACGATCCCCCACTATTCCGAGCACCCTGCCATCAGTCTTACGACGCACCGCACGATGGTCAACTAACTGCAAACTATCCTGCGTAACCAACGGAACCAACTCCGCTTCCCAATCCAATCCAGACTTGACTTGAAAAGCCTTCATGTCAAACTGATCCGACTCCTCACACTCCGTCCCCAATCCATGCCAAGGCGTCTGTCCAACAAATGCCATCGTTTCAACCATGTGAGCCATTGTCCATTCTCCCTTTAAAAAGTTTTGTTTTACCCTACGTTTTCACTTGGTACAGTTAAAATTCTATCCCATTTTTCTTTTCTGTAAATCAAAAAATAAATTTATTTTACAGAAAAATCATCACTAAACTTATCTACTCAGTAAACAATATGATCGGTTGTACATCACTAGCAGCCGCCTCAACATCTGGATTCATTGCCAACGTCAAAGCATCAATCTGGAAAAACTCCGCATCACCATACCGCTTTATCTGTCTGTATGTCATAATCCCTCTTGGTACAATTAAATTAAACTCAATTCCTTCCTAACCTCATCATCCATCGTGCAACGCCTCTTCGACTTGCTTTAACGCCATTGGGTCATTTTCCCTTAGCCACCAACGTATATTCTTATCCAATCCAATTACCATTAAGGCTTGCCGTACCTTAAAGTTATCTACTTTCTTTAACCACAACTTATCAGCAATACTTCTCATTTTACACCTTTGAATTAAGAATCGTACTCATCATTTTACACCTTTGAATTAAGAATCGTACTCACTACCTTGTAGCGTCTTAACCTCAACTATATGCCATTCTACACCGTTAGCATCAAATGCATCACCAATAGCTATCACAAACATTTTAACCCCCTAGGAAAAAAACAAGAAATTTTCCTGCGTCACAACCCTTTGGTACAATTAAACTTATGTTAAACTACCAAATTTGAGAAAAAAAGAGAAAATTTCCCAGCGCTATGCAGCCTTACTGAAATCTGGACCTGGATTCGTCACACTACAACCCTGCAACTCCCACCCAGGCAACTCCTCACACATAAACTTATCCACTTCCTCACTATAAAGCGGTGTTTCCAACTCAACTGTCATCCAACTTCCACTTATATCCACCCCATTCACCACATTCTGACGCTGAAAAGACAATGGACGACGAACCCGCAAGAAATTTACCTTCTGAATGTTCATTTTATTCCCCTTTGAGTTAATTTTACACGAACTCACTTGGTACAATTAATCATCTTCCCCAAATCTCTCACAATGAATCAAAAAAGCTACCAATTTTGTATCAGTACATTCATTATAGGCATCAAATACCCTATTTATCATCTTCCCCAAATCTCTCACAATGAATCAAAAAAGCTACCAATTTTGTATCAGTACATTCATTATAGGCATCAAATACCCTATTTAACCATCGTCCCTCTGGATCAAACATAGGTGTTATCGACGCATATGGATCATCCCACTTATGATTCATCACCAAATAATGCATCACTTCCTGAAAATACTCACCAAAACTCCATCGCCACATCTTCGGGGAGCTCATGATATACCCTTGGTACAATTAAATATCCCAACCCTACATACCAATTATACAAACTTTTATCCAATTTCTAGAAGGAAAACGCCAGTGTCAACGATGATCTGCCGTATTATCACCCATTAACCACAATTTTGCGGCAAATGTACAAAAACTGTAAAAGACGAAATGCGAAAGTCCGGTTATTGGAAACCCCTATACCATGCCAAAGGTCCAGGCCAACCTAATAATGATGTAGGCGAAGATGAAATTAAAAGAATCTTCTAAATACCCCTCTAATGCGTCCAGATTTAATTATAATTGATTCTATTAGCTAAAATGAAGTCCTAATCAATTATATAGGTAGACTTCGTTATAGGCCATTTAATGCAGTTTATGGGCTATATGGCCAGTTTTTAACCATTTAATCCCATTTGGTACAGTTAAAAATGCCTTTAATCCATTAAAAAACGGGTTTATTTAATTAAAAACCGCTTTTTGCGGAACTTTTTTTAATTAAAAGGTGTCAAAATGGCAAGGAAGTTAGAACCCTTTAGCCTCATTTTTAACCCATTTCCATCCATTTAGCTCCATTTTCTCCCACCAGATACATTTAATAATCCTTTAATTTCAATTTTTATAACTTTTCTTGGTACAATTAAGGCAATAGGTGAATGAATTGTTTATAGTTTTGTTTAATCCAATCAATAGGATAAACCCAGCCATTTTTAGCTATCTATCTGCTTACCTATTGCCGACCTTATTCCGATCAATGCCGGGAAACTACACCTTGATTAAAAGTAATATTAATTTCCTTGAAGGCATCTTCATAGCTATAGCATTTGTCGCCATGAGCGGAGATAATACCTGGAGGATACGGAATATCGGCAGCTTGCAGGATATCGTCTTTATGTTCGGTCATGGTTATTTGGTACAGTTAAAGATTAAGGTAAGTTTCATACCATTCAAGATATTCGAAATAGGTGGCATAAAGGATATTATCTTTGATAGCTGCAAGTTCTTTGAGCAGGTCGATAATTTTGTTAACTTGTTCAGAGGTCATGGTTCAAATTCTTTCTTTAGTCGTTCGTATTCGGCTTTTCTATATGCTTTTCGTTGATATTCTTGTTCTAGTCTTTTGGCTTTTTCTTTTTCATTTTCGGGGCGTTTGGTGATGACAGCATATTCTTGATCGTCGTTATAGTCTTTTCGTTTTAGTTCAAGGGATAGTTCGCCTGGATAGCGCTTTTGCAGGTCTTGTAGCATTTCGATGGTTTTTTGGATATTACCTTCGAGTTGATACAGGTCAAGAAAGTCCAGGGTTTCGTTTACGATGATTTCTTTCATGGTTTTATTTGGTACAGTTAAATATTGATTTCCCAGCAACCAGAGACTTCTTGTGTATATTGTGTGGTATGGTCAATATTATCAGGGACGCAGACATTAACGACGCCACGGAATTTCACAGGGATTTTGATATATTTGTAATTCATGTTATTCCTTGGTACAGTTAAGTTAGATATAGACTTGTTTGTTATCGCCATGTCGCATGAAATTGACGTTAATAATTTCCATGTTATTCTTTGGTACAGTTAAATTAGAAGTTTGATTTTAGGTACTTTTTATTTGATACAATTAAATTACTTTGGCAAAACCAATACCTTCTGGGACATTGTAATTAACTTCGCATAAACGTCCGCCGTAGAAGGTTTCGCCGTCATCCCTAATTAGTTTAACTTCTAGGGGTTGAAGGGATTGGGCGAATTTTTGGGCAAGGGAGCGAGAATAGGATTTATAGATTTTCTTCCAGCCCTTAGTAGGAACCCAGACATAGACTTTATTGAGTTTCATGTTATTCCTTGGTACAGTTAAGAATCGTATTGAATATCGACTTTCATACGTTCTATGGCGAATTGTAGGGTAACAGTTTCTTCGTCATAGCTTTATATGTTTGTGCTTCAACGGGGTCAGTATAGGTATATTCTGGGATATCAAATACATAATGTTTTTGGTACAGTTAAATAGAGGAACGGTCAGATGAAGTATTGGCGTATTCTTTCCATCTGGGATCATTTTCATCAAACATATCGTGGATCATAACATTATTTAGGTTAATTTCGATGGTAGGACGAAGGTTGGTTGAGTAGTAACCGCCGCCAGTGTCGATGTTAATAAGGGGGAAACCATTGAACAATTAAAGTTTAATAAAGCCTAAGACATCGCAGAGTAGGGTATCATCTGGGGTTGTAATGATATCGCCAACGGACATGGATGTATGTTTTAGTTGTAGATTTTGAATAAAGGCTCTAGCTTCACCATATGGGGACCAGTTTTCGCCTTGGAGTTTATTAAAGGCATCTTCTGGGTTATTGACTTTTATTTCGCCCAAAAGGACATGGGTATTTTGTAAATTATTTGGGTCAGGGAGGATGTTATTATCTTTAAGGAAGTCATAGCCCATGATACCGTTGCGGAAAAAGCCTGGTTTAATGTAATCATAGGTTTTCCTTGGTACAATTAACTATAATAGGTATCTGGTGAAGTTCAAACATTTCTTGAAGGTTCATATTTACCTTATATAATTTAGGTAATGGTTAATGGCAGCTGGGGAATAGCCGTCTTGTTTTGCACGTTGGCGAAAAAGGTCATCCGTTGAAATTGGCTTATACTCAAACAGTCGATTGCCGGAAGTAGCCTGACAACAACTACGGTACAATCGCATAAGTCGGAAGCATTTATCTACGCTGCCTACAAGTGATTCCAGTTTATCAGTGGCTTGTTGTTCGTCCATTTTATTCACTGAAAATAGGGATAGTGTTTGTAAGTTTGGCGATAGTTTTGCTAGTATCTTTGTCAAAATGCCAGTAATGCAATTGGTAGATTACATTAATATGTTTCTTTTGCATTTCGCCAGTCGTGATATTACAGGCTTGTCCTTGATACATGAATCGTACAGGAACACCGTTTTTAATCATCTTTGGGCGAATTTCATCAAGTTGTTCTTTGGTTAGTGGGATCATAGTTTCACTTGGTACAATTAACGATAGCTTCCAGGGATTCATTCATCTTCTTCGTATTTAGCTAAAACTTCTTCGGGGAGTTCGTCAATGAGATTTTCAGTCCAGTATTCGCCATTTTCGCACATCCAATCAAGGATAGCATCAACAGCGCCGGAATTATCTTGGAGGAATTCAATTAAATCGCCATAGCTTGCTTTTGAGTCAAACTGGCCGAAATATTGGTCATCCTTATAGCCGATAGCTCTACAAATACGGCAGAGATTCTTAACACCCCTGCTGCCTTCTGTAGAATTGAGCCTTTCGACCTTACGAAATTCATTAAGTGCTTCTGTAAAATTCATGTTATTCCTTGGTACAATTAATTTCGTGGCCACGCTGGAATAAAAATCCATTCATGGTCCGTTTTTATTTCGTTATCGCTTTTGCCTTAGTTCTATTTGGTACAATTAATTTTATTGTAATTAGTTAATTCTGGATCATTGGGGTAGAAAAACTGGAAGTCAACAATGCGGCCATTCCATTGCGGTTTCCATTTTTCATTAGTAAACTTTGCATGATAATTTTCTGAAACCTTTAATGCGGTTTTGCCCCTAACTGGAGGAATGATAACAGCAATATCAAGGTCGCTATCAGGTTTGGCAGTACCTTTCGCTTCGCTGCCGATTACACAAGCATCTAGAATTTTATATTTAACTCTAGCTTGCAGGTTATTGCGCAAATTGCTCTTGACCCATTTTAAGGAAGGATAATTTTCACGGAGAGCAATAGCAATTTTCATAGAATGTACAAAACTCCAAGCTGCGCCGCCATCTGGGTTAACTCGGTTTAGTTCATTTATAAGTTCTTGGCATGTATTTTTTAGCAAATCAAGCGGCCATCCCTGATATGCTTTTTGGGCAATTTGGATATGTTCTAAGGTTGTCTCAAATCCAAGGGCATCGGTTATTGCTTTAATCTTCATGATTTCACTTGGTACAGTTAAATTTTACTATTGCAAGTACCATTAATTTCATCGTATTCCCTTATCATTTCATCCGTAACATCCCGGCGATTCTCTATTTTGTCAAGACATTGGTTGATATCTTCAAGCCATACAGGTTGCCGACGATTTAATTTCTTGAAGCCCTTTGCAAAAATAGGTAATTCCATATGATCTTCGCATCCATTAAGGCATTCGGCATCATAAAACTTACCATCAATGCGAAGAAAAACATGATAGGTATCAGCAAAGTCATGCAAGGTTGCCCAGATTTCTACAAGGTGATGGGTATCTTTTAGCATATCAAAGACTTTATTCGCCCATTCAGCGCATCCACCGTTATTGATATTGTAGGTAGTTTTCCAATATCCCAACATTTCTTCTGTAACAGTTTTAACTACTTTAGTAATCATGATTTCACTTGGTACAGTTAATAAACGACAATATCCCTTCCCATGTTATCATAATGAATGGCAGTCAGGTCATCTAACAATTCTTCCATTCCATCTATATCGCCAGCTTTAGCAAGGTCGATATAGGCTTGTCCATGAATCGGAGTGAGTAGAAGAATGCTATCTAAAATAACAGCAGTAGTTTCTCTGCCATACATTCCACGCCCCGAATAATTGTCTCGGATGGTGAGGTCCAAGCCAACTTTATCGGCGGCTTGTTTCAGTAAATTAGCTGATTTTAATGTCATGGTTCTATTTGGTACAGTTAAATATTGCAAGTATTTATATTATAGGTGGTTTTCCAATATCTCAACATTTCTTTTGTAACGGGTTTAACTACTTTTGCAATCATGATTTCGCTTCTTGCTGATTGTGTTTCACCAGCATTTCAACTTGCTTTGCATCGTAAATAGTAATGCCAAGTTCAGTGTCGCAAAACTCCATAAAATCAGCGGCAACTTCTTTATTGACTAAAACTTGCGGCGGCTTGAAGATTACATTGGCTTCAATAAAAAGTAAATTATTTTTAAGTTGATAAGCAAACAGCAGGTTCAGGTCTTGAGGCTGAAAATGGAATCTATATGCTTTGTAGACATTTTTGCATATAGTTACATCAACTTCCTCGTCAATTTGAAAGTTCTTAGTATGCAGGTGGATGATAGCCATGATTTCACTTGGTACAATTAATTTACTTTGAGTTTCTGGCTTGTTGGAATGCTTTTTCGCTTGCCTCTTTTGCCGATATACCAGTTTTAAGTAAATCGTGGTATCGGTTGAGCCAGCGTCTATAAAGAGTTTCGTAACGCCATTTATTTCCGGCACGAATAGCATCAGGAGAATAGTTAAGATTCTTCATATTCGGTTATGTCTTTATTATTTACAAGAGTGCCGAAGGCATTTACATTCATGAAACAGATTTTGTTTTCATTAGTTCGGCTTATGCGGACTAGATTTTCGTTCCATAATGAGCATCGCCACACTAAACCTTGCCAAACAATTTTAATTACATCAGTTGTGTGAAGTTTAGCAATCATGGTACACCTTCATTCCAAATTATAAAAGCTATCTTCAATTCCCTTCACTTGAATATAATAGATTCCAGTATCGCCATCATCGCCATCCCAACTTTCAGGTTGAGAAAGGGCTAGAGGGAATCCTGTATTGTTTTGGTACAATTAAAACTTACTAGGCAACCGCAAGTAAGTGGATGCAAACCCATCATACCAGTACGCTTTGCCTTCAAGATGAAAGTAACCCAAGGACCATCAAATTCACGCACCGCATTATCAAAGTCTGGGCTAGGATCAGAATCACAAACTAATACAAGTGCATCTTTATTTTTAATTTTAGATAATACTGTTTCTAATTCACCTACAGTAAGACTTTGCGCAGCTTTTTTTTCTATTTGAGCTTTAGTGCCGAAAATTGGGTCATTAGGATCATTAAGCCTTATCCACAATTCGTCCGCCAATTTCGGGTTATCTTGCAGAATCTTCAACATCCGTTCTTCTTTTTCTTGCTGAGTTAAAGGAGTCATATTAATTTTCATGGTTTTCCTTGGTACAGTTAAATTGTTAATCCACGTTCTTCAATTTCACTGATTATTTGCAGGAGCGTAAAACATAGGCAACCACCCCATTGTGCTTTTTTTGTTCGTGCGGGGCTACCTAATTTCATTTTCTCCATGCTTTTCACAACTTTATCATGTTCTTTTTTTACATGATTATAGCGGGCAAGCAATTCTGTATCAGATTCATTCATTTTCAATTTCTATAGTTGAAATAGTTTTAACTTTAGCTGGATAGGCAACAAATGCGACAAAATCGTAATGTTTGCGTTCTGTCATCCGTATAATTTCATTTTTCCATGCTTCTTTATCGTAAGCAGAATAAGTAGCTGTATGTTCAGTATGTTCAGGATAACCGTGGCCTGGATTAGTCCTACTACGTTCATCACCTGGAATTGCAATTTTGCCAAAAGTTACAATACCATAGTGTTTACAAGTAGGAACATCTTTTTGAGTTATACAGGCTTTCATATTGTATGTGAACATAGTTTTCTTGGTACAGTTAAAAAACCAAACATGATGCAATACTGAAAGTTAGCCTACCTTTATCTGAACCGCATTTGGCGCAATAGCGGATTCGTCCGGCTTTAGGTCTACGATGTTTGTGGAAAGTTTTTTTGCATGTTGGGCAAGTCGCTTCATACTTTCCTTTGGGCATTGTGACTTTATCTGCATCGTAACAGCGTTCAGGTCTTGCCCCAATTTGCCGAGCAATTGCTTTCCATTTAGGCCCATGATGAACGCCAGGACCAGCTAATGCATGAGCGATTTCATGGAGAATGGTATCTGTAATTTCCTCATCATTATTCAATATAACATGGTGATAACTGAGGGAAATTACTTTCTTATAATGGGTGCATCGACCTGCTCTACGCTTTGCCCTATCCAGCTTAAACACCCACGGATAATGCAAATTATGCTTAGCCATTAGTTGACAAGCATAATCATGAATGTTATGTAGATTAATTATTTTCATAGTTTTCTTTGGTACAATTAATTTTCAAGAGAAAAAGTTAATTTGCCTTTCTCGCTTCCACATGCTATACAATGCATATATTCTTCAGGGAGCAATTTTGGCATTCTGTGTCTATAGTGTTTTTTGTTACAATTTAAGCAATAAGCTGTATATTTTCCATTAGGCATAATGGCATTAAGTGCGCATCGTCTGACTTTTGCACCAACTAAGCCACAAGCATGTTTCCATCTGAAACCGTGGTTTTCGTTGGGGCCAGCTATCACATGAGCAATTTCGTGTAATATTACATCTATTATTTCATCATCTTCATTTAAGGTGACGAAATAATGGCTAAGAGAAATAATTTGTGGTCTAAACCGGCATAATCCGGCACGTTTCTTAGCTCTATCTAACTTAAAAGTCCAAGAAAACAGGCCATATTTGTCCATCAATTTTCTTGCATAAGCATGGACATTATGAATATTTATTGTTTTCATATTTGGTACAATCAATAAAGTTTACCAGCATTAAAGTGTTTTTGGATTTGTTCTAAAACTTCTTTATATCGCCGGTTGACTTTATGCATTGGTCCCTTGATGAATTCAATAATTTCCTGTCTCAAGTGATTAATACCAAGAGAATCTGTATTCTTAATATCTTCTAAAGTAAATTCTAAATCACGATCAAGGTCATCAGGTGAGAATGCCCCTACCTTAAACCATTTATCATGACTTTCATTACCGGGGATTTCTCTAACTTCTGGAATACACAATACGCCTTGTTGAATTCCATAATTAAATTCTTCTGGGTGAAGGCCAATAGGAATATAAATGGTAGGCTGAACGTCAGTATAAGTAAGTTCCTTTTTACCCTTTTTAACTCTCCAGTTTCTTGCCTTGTAGATTCGGCCAATTAGCTTGATACGTTCCTCTTCGGGAAGTTCATAGAATTCATAAGGCGAATTAAATATAAGGTGCATGTCAATTACGCTTAAAGACAAAGGCCAGGAAAGATTTAACGCCGTCCCATCCTTCCATCAAATAAATTGCTACTAAGACACCTAAAGTACCACCAAGTAAATTACCAATAATTGTAGCTAAAAGGTATTCAAAGAATGTTAGTGTTGCGAACATAGTTTCCTTGGTACAATTAACATTTATCAAGTCTGCATTTGACTAGGAGTTTAGCGGTTTTAGGCCAGAATAAGTAAAATTTAATTGGCCATAATGTATTACCTTTTTCTAATAAGGCAATACTAGCTTTGCAGGCATTAGCTTTGAAGTAGGCAATTTCATCATTCGCTTCTTTTTCTGAATTAAAGAAACGATATAATTGCCATCCAAAATGCCAGTCTAATTTAATATAAACAGCGTATTTCATAGTGGACCGGCTGGGGAACGATCCCAGGTCTTGCGTAACTATTAGCAATCACGGTACTTCAACAAAGCGCATCTTTTCCCGTTTTAGGCTACCACGCCTTAGACTACTATTCGGTTACACAATCGAAGCCATATCCGGCCCATTTCTATTTATTAAATCTCTCAATGTTGCCAAGTAAGATAAAGGAATAAAACCTTTAGGTGTTTCTAGACAATACAAACCTTTTATTTCATGCGGAGACAGTGAATAAGTTTTGTTACCAACTTCAACAATAATTTCGTCAATTAGATCATTGAAGCCATCTGAATAACCAAGTCTCGTAAAAGTGGCTATTTGTCCAGTGTGCGTTATCAGCACATCACCGGGTTTTAGTCGTTGAAGATAATGATTTTTGTGTCCTTGCATTCTGGTATATTTACTACACTTTCTGGGATTGGTTCAAGTTCCCAATATATTATATCGCCTTCATCACGTTTTGTAAATTTAAGTTTGTAAGTGACTATCCTGCCTGTAGTTGCAGACTGGAGGCGGATTTCATCAATCTTTTCTTCACGCAATGAACTAATTTCAGCGGTAAATGTTCTAGTTTTAGAATTCCAGAGGAATTTACTCGTATTCATGGTTTGCTTGGTACAATTATTCATCAGGGGTTTCAGGGGGTGTCCCCCCTTCCACTTGCCACGAATATACCCCATATTCCTCAAACAAGGGGCAACTTACAAGATATACACGGTCATATTTTTCATATAACTTATCTTGATATTGTTCAGCTTCCTCTAGCGTATCAAAATGTTTGCGAATGTATTTCATATTATCTCTTGGTACAATTAATAATCTGGATCAATTGTTTCGCCTAAAGCTTCCAATTCTTCAATGCCATTTCCACCACTTGCTGCCCATCCACAATAACAACGTGCTAAACCTTTATGATCGCCGCACTTTTCACAAACATAACAACCGCATTCTTTGTTGAATATATAAGGATGTTGGTTATGATCCCCACAGAATTCAGGTTCATTTTCACATTCTACCACTGTTACTGGAACAATCTTTGCTGTTGCCCATTTGCCAAAATCTGAAAATTCTTGAAGGCGATATTCAGCTGTTTTCTTATCCGAAAACAGGTCAGCATTTTCAAGTAAGAATTCCAACCATAATCAAATGCCTGAGCCGAACCATTTTCACCCGGCCAGCGAAGATACCACCCATCATCAGCTTTAATTGCATATTTCATGTTTTATACCAAATTTAGAGACAATCGCTTGAATCGTTCTTGTTTATAGGGCAAGCCATGAATATTAATTACAATATCCTTTTTGCCTTTTCCATTCAAACCGGAGCAAAGACAACATTTCTCACAAGTAGACTTCTTGCCAGCTTCCTCAGATGCAGGGCAAACAATTTCTTGATTTAGCTTATTTTCAAAAGCATTCTTGATTCTGTAGGTCCGCCATCCCATTGCCTTTGCTTGTTGGTATTCTTTAAGAGAATCTACAGAAGCCATCAAAAATTGCTTATAGGGTTGAACATGAGGCATTTTCCACTGATGGGTATATCCAGTGTATCCCTTTGCCTTTTGCGCAATTTCTTTTACAAAATTAAAAGGTAGTGCGCAGGGGTCGCCATATGCACCTAGCCTAACAATTTGATTATCAGCAATCATACCAATAGGATAATTACCTTTTAGCCATGCACGATAAATCTGCAATGGTGCTTGGAATGTTGGGACATAGCAAGTTGAGCCACGATGTTTGCAATCACCACATACGCCACGGTCAACGTTATTTTTAATTGCTTCTAATGGATTCATGCTTGCTGGCAGAATCCAAATTTGAATAACATCGCCGGTTTTACGGTTATCAGTCTTAGTAGCGATTGAGACAATGTTACTGCCATCAATCATACTGCGTCCACGGTAGATTTCCATATCAGCCTTTTGGTACAATTAATCTGGTTGCCGCCGTTTGCCACCGCCATCATGCCATTCTTCAACAGATACATTCAAATCTGCTTGTGCTAAATGTTCCCACACAATAGCTCCTTTTCCTCACCACGTTTAATAGCAGCATTAGTTAAAGAACGCAGATCAGAAGGTTTAGGTAGTTTGTTCATAATTAAAAAGCAAAAGGGATGGACGAATCCCCTTTGCTTCCCCTTAAACTTACGCTGCCTTAGAAAGACCAAAAATTTCACGCAAGCGATTTTCCATATCCTTATCGCTATAGTAACCCTGACAAAACTTAAGCATAGTCAAAGCCAGGGACTTTATCTTAGCATCTTCAGCCGGGCCAGTCAAACTCTCCAAGAATGCCTTAACTTCCTTCATATTGCGGGCTTGCCGTCCACCCGCCTCAATCTTCTTTTCACGAACACGCTTGGTAACGGTATTGCTAAGAGTCTCGCCAGGTTCAACAGGAGTAGCCATAACTTCCTTTTGCTCGTTTTCAGGCAAATCAGAAAGATCAACAGCCGCCTTTGCCGACAAAACACCTTCATGAACCTTAAGTTGGGTTTCACTATCAAGACGCATCAACTTGGAAAGAAAACCAACATAAGCTGGGGTGCAATGATAGAATTCAGCAATCTTAGTATCAGTCCAGCCATGACGTTCACGGAAAATTTGCTGAGTATGGGCAACGTCAACCGGAGTACATTGCTTACGGTCAATATTCTCACTGGCATTACGCTTAAGGGCATCTTCCTCATTGACGTTTGCCACAATGCACTTAAGCTGCATCTTATTATCTGGGTTAAGCTGATTATAAACAGTTGCGGCATGGTGGCGGCGATAACCGAATACAAGCTGGACCTTCTTACCAGCAACACGCCGCACTTGAACGGGAGTATGCTGGCCTTCACTCTTAAAACCAGCAACCAAATCCATTACATCAGCATCAGAAACTTCATACTTGCGACCATTTTGGGAATAGTCAACAATGATATTCTCAGGGTCAATAAGGAACAAATCGGAACGGGTCACATCGCCAGCATTCAAACGGATAGACATAGTAAAATCTCCTAGTTTAAGGGGTTAAATTTCGTTACAAGAGAGCTTGGTACAATTAAATTTCTAAATTATTAGGGACTTTGGTATTTGCGTACAATTAAAGATTATCTTCAACGGATTTCCATTCATGTAATTTTAACGCTAAATCATTATTTGCTTGGTATAGAAGGTCTTTGGCTAATTTTTCACGAATTTCTTTAGGAACTTTATTCCCAATTAAAGAATGAATGATAGCCTCAAAAGATGAAACGTTCAGGTGAATAACAATTGTTTTATCCACCTGAACGTTTGTTGTAATTGACATGATAATTAAACTTCCGGGGCAGTATCCTTGTCTGCCTTAACTTCTGGCAATTGTTCGGTTTTTTCAACAGCCTTGACGTTAAGGGTCAATTGCACTTCATCAGGCAAATCCCACAAAACGCTGCCTTTACCCTTGCCACTCGGCGCTTTTTCCATTCCAGCTTCGGTTGCCAAGTTTTTAGTTTGCAAAAACTTAACAAATCCTTGTGCCGCTGCATAATCTACGCCATGACTTTCCGCCAATGCTTTCACAGTCATCTTCATTTCAAAATCCTTCCTGTTCAAATGGTTATTGAGGCCACTTCCTAAAAACAACATTTATTTTAAACATAGTCCATAACAAAGTTCTTTTTTGCTATAACTGATGCATTTCTTTCAATGGATTCGCAGGTATCTTGCAGAGTATACAAAGCATTGCTAGGTTCATTTTTACTAATTTCCTTGAGCAATACTTGATGTTTTGGTTCATCCATAACTTCATTATAAAGATCATTCAATTCATCGTTGTAATCTGAAATTTCACTTTCTAGGTCATTCAGATCATCAAGGACATTTTGAATCTTGCTCATTTGCTCATTGAATTCCTCTTGGAAATAGAGGCTCATTTGATTATATCGCTTTTTAAATTCCTTTAAACTAGGAATTTTCACTTTTTCAATTATTTTTTTCTTAGTCGGCATTGTATCACCTGTTTGTTTGTTCATTTCGCCAAAAACCACATCCTTGTGGGTCATTGCAACTTTCCGTATAACCATCGCCGGGCCTAGCATTACAACCAGGGCAAACTTCTTTTAATTCATAGTCGCTGCCGCAAATAGGCCATTCATCCTCAAAATAAATCATATTAACTGGAAAAGCAAGCCAATTATTCCAGAATTCCTTTAAAGACTTGCGGAATTCCTCTCGTTCTTCCTTATCGAAATTTGAAATATCAATATTCCAGTCAACGGTAACTGTATCGGGCCAGATTCCAACCGAACTATCGCCGTTATTTTCAATATAAATTTTCATGGTTTCTCCAAATTACAAGCTTCGCAGCTAGTATCATATATGCCAGCACAAGTATGTTCGACAATATTGTAAAATCCCTTAAAATCGTTGTCCAGCCATTCAGAATGTCTAATGGCATCCAATGCACCACCAATATCCTCAGCCTCAACTTGTCCAGTTTCAATCCTTACAACATTAGACATTTTGGTTCTCCATTGCCTCTAGTTTTGCCTTGACAAAGCTAGGTGTTTTTAAATGTTTAAGGATAGCATCTTCTCCACTACGCCACAAAAGAGAAGGATTAACACCTTTCTTTCTAGCTTCAAACAAAAAACCAGTAAACGGAGTTTTGCCAACAATAGCTAAAGCGAAATCCTTTTGGACAGTAATATCTTTAGCCGCTTCCCAAACTTTCATCATGTTGGCAAAATGAATGTCAACTTGATTCTTATAATCGGCAATTACTTCCTTAGTTTCTTCAAAGTAATTCGTGACTTCATCCGTTTCTCCAGCCAGAATGAACGGCAGCAAGTATTTCGGATTATATAGATTTTCTCCATTGTTCCCCCGCATATGGTGAAGGGAAACATAAGTCTTAGATTTCACTTTCCAACGCCTGAAAGCATCATCGCACTTAACAATTCCTTCAAACGTAGGATCAACTGACGATTTATCCACCAAAAAGGTTAAAATATCGTCAATATTAGTAAATGCAAAACGTTCAGGACGTAAGAAACCTACCTGATCTACTTCATCTTGAGTTAATTCTTGCTCTCCCTTGAACATCGTCAACAAATACATTACTGGTTTGGAATAATGACGAACAATCTTATTGAAAGGCGAGCAATATTCACAAACATAAGTATATGCAGGGTCAAGTTTTAGTTCTTGAAGCGTATTGATCCCTAATGCCTGACAAAAAGCATCTTGCCAAGTGAAATCAGTAAATTGCATCAAGTTGCGACCAAATGAACCTCTGGTATTAGCAAACCACTGGCCTTTGTAGTTGAAAACGATTACTAAACTTCCATCGACTTTTTCATTTACATAGAATTTATTGAAGTTGAATAAGGGCATTTCGTCAGCTTGTTCTCCCCAATTAAAAAACCGTAAAAAGCTGCGAGCTACTAATGAATAATCCGTAGAATCTAATACTAACCCACGACATTCCCTAATGACAGGATGGTTCTTAGGACTTGATTCGATTTGATCATAGTTAAGGATAATCAACGGAGACGTATCATCCTTGGTGACGATGATATGGAATTCTTCAATTAGCTTTTCAATAGAATTGGAAGCTAAATATTCTTGAACTTTTAACATTTATAGATGAATTGAATTAATTAGTTCTTCCAAAAAGTCTTTATCTTCTTCGCTTACAGTAATATCAGAAGTTGCAGAAGGTTTATAAATGCAAGTGAATTTCCTACAATTCAATGTAAGAAACCGTGTTACTTCTGCCGCAATTCTAATAGGTAAATTTACAGTCATTTATTTTCCCAATACTTCCGCCATTTTTTAATTTTCCAAAGACGATCATTAACCATGTTTCCCTTAGTACAATTAAATTGCCTCACAAATAACTTCCCTTGGATATTCATCTGGCACTTCTATAACATCCAATACTTTACGTTTATTGTGCAATGAATCAAAACATACAATCTTGCCAATATAAGGCTTTAATTCTTCTACAGTTTGCTCAGACAAAACACCAACAAAATAAGTATTGGTAGTTTCTACAGTCTTAGTATACATTTTAAGTACATTAGGCAATAAGTCTCTATAGTTTAACGTAGAAACATTCAAATGCAAATTAACTTCGGATGCATCTGCCAATATGGAAGTTAATTTAGCTGGCAGCAATTCGTTTCTCTTAAATGGTCCCCAGGATGGTCTATTATAGTTACTATTATAATACGGGACGTTTTCATATAAAGTGTCAGATACATATTCTGGATTACTTACTAGCCAAACAGGATCATTTTTATTATCACTTAAAGTATAATACCCATCATGATATCCGTGGTAGCTAAATCTTGCCAACTCGCCATCTAGAGTCATTAAACCATATTGGATAGTTTCAGGCATGTTATCCCTTAACTAAGCTAAGAATTTTATGAACCCTACGCTGATTCATTTCTGGATGGAAAACGCCAAGAAATGCGGCTACATTTTCCTTGCGAGTCATATTGGTATGCCTAGAAAGTCCTACAACGGCATCGGCATGTTTCATTACGTTCTTACGCCGATTTTCAATGTCGTTATAACATTCTTGGCAAAATTCCGGGTCTTTCTTAGATGCTTTCTTTCTTTGTTCGCAATAACAACAAATCATTTAAACTTCCTCTTGCTTGTTAGAAATTCTCTATAATAAGCCCTCATACAACTTAATGCATGAGAAGCAACTTTATTTGTTATCGGGACGCCTTTAAGCTTAACTCCAGTAATGTCCGATAACCTTTTTTCTGAATGTTGCCTAGCCAAATCTGCCAGAAATTTAGTATAAGGTGAATCAGCAGTCCCTAGAAAAAGCAATATTTTCTTGAATTTTTGCAAAAGGCTAAGTAAATTGCCGCTTAATTTGCCATTCTTTTGCTCGGCCAATATTGCATTTAATGAAATTTCGCATGGTTTCTTGCCAATAGTTCCTTTAGTATCAAATGACATAATTTATTCCTTAACAGCTTGGAGGAATTTTGGTTTCAAGGATACGTGTCAACCCCATCAAAAGCAAGTATCAATCATTATACTCCAAATGTCCATCATCCATATCCAACAAAACGCAATGGCATGTGTCATATCTCTTGCCATTTTCCATTGCATTAATATTTGTCATATAGATGAATAGCTTTGGTTTCTTGCGGCCATAACCTAAAGGGCCATAATACCTAATTCTATCCTTTTCTGAAAGCTCAGCCCAATATTTCTTGTTGAAGTTCTTAGGTTCAAAAACAACAACATCACCATTCTTGAACTTCATTTAATCCTCAAGCTGGCATATTGAATAGATCGCCAAGCAAAGTAGAGTTATCAAAAGCAGCGGGAAAGCCAATTTCTTTAGCCATTTCCCACATTTGATTATCAATAACCCACCAAGTTGTTCGTTGATGAAGGTGTTTTGCTAATGGGTTACGTGCCATAAGAATAGGCCGACCACCAATCTTAGCCCACTTGGCTTCAAAACCAAGACTTCGCAAATAGTTTACTGTGTAGTTCATGGCTTCACTTGGTACAATTAAAATCCCAAAGCTTTACGTTCTTCTAGAGTCAATTTAGCTAATGCACTTGCCTTTAATTTAAGTTTTTCGTGCTTTTCCCAATCTTCTACTGAACTATAAAGGTTTAGTTCTTTTACTTCTCCATCGCCGTAACCCATTACACCCCAACCTTTTGTAGCGTAAAGGGCATCAGCTTGATTAAGAAAATAACCAATGACTACCATTCCGCCTTTGCCTTCAGTTAGGTCATAACCAACCAATCCATTAAAATCGCACATAGCTGCATAAATTTTTTGCATTTATAACACACTTTCCTTTGCTTTTCTTAATTCTTCTTCTAACCGTTCAATGTTTTTTTTCCTGTATTCTTTATTGGCTTCTTCTTCGGCTACAAGATCAACATCCCAGGAAGGCGCTCGCTCAATTTTGTCAATTTTAAAGCTAATTTGAAATCCTTTGCCGCATTCTGGACAATTAGCCATATCCACGCCATAACCGGAATAATTACTTTCCGATAATGTAAGATTTGGGCCTATAATCTTACCTTTTTTATTCTTATGTGGTTTACAGCTAGGGCAGCGCACAGGCCCATCGGCATTCATCATGGACATTCTTCACCTAAAACTGGTTGCCAAACATCAATAATCCGGGTTAATTACTTTAAGTTTAACTCGGCCAAGTCTTTCATCCCAACGTTCCTTCACTGTGCCAACTACAACACCTTCCCTGATGTTCTCGGCATTTGGGACTAAGCTATGTCCATTAGCCATTTCACTTATTGCATCGAAATCAAAAGGAAACGCTTGATGAAGAATCGGCACATGAGGTATACCGAATTCATTAATTTTATCTAGAAAATTAGGGAAATCAAGCCATTGGCCATCTGGAGTTAGAATGTCAAAAGCGAAAAATTTACTTTCTCCATTTTCAATACCATAATGATAGCCACCCACTTGACCATAAACTTCTCCATAAAGGGCATAGCCTGGATTAGCTTTGCAAAACTCACTAATCCCTGGAGAATTATGAAAAGCTGACCACCATCGACTACGCTTGGGTTTCCAATTCTCAATCTTTCTCCATGCAGATTTAGCCTTAGCTTCATCATTTTCAAATTGCGCAAGGATTTCTTCGTAAGTTTGTGTAGGCTTACTCGGAAATTCCTTTTTCCATTGAGTCCTTGTGCCGCAATATTGTTGACCGTCTTTAAAAACGCATTTGCCATTTGCGCCTTGGATTTTCTCTGTAATAAAAACAGGCTCACCTGGCACAAATACTAAACGGCCAAACTTAAGATAAGCATCAACGTCATAAGTAGGAAAAACACCACTTGGAGATTTTGCGTTTTCTCCACCATGCACAGAGAATCCAGGGGTTTCATCAGGTTCCCAATGAACAACGCCCAAAGCTTCAGAAACGTCATCACCAATCTTTGAACCAACAGGCGCTTTAACTAGCAAACCATAGGAAAGAACGCCACGCAAACGGGTAGTACGAATGCGGACCTTATTATCAGTAGCTTTAGGAGCAAGAAAAGCGAATTCTGGCCTAGTAACGTCAACAACGCTATCAGGTTGAATCCAGGCAGCAAGATCGCCAGGTTGCCATTCATTAGTTAAAACGACACTGGCATAATCATAAACTTTAACTGTAGAAAGCCGGTCAGAATTTGCAACTTTAATGAGTTCATCCACCCTGACCACTTCGGTTTTATGGGTAGTTTTCTCAATCGTCATTGTGCTTGCATGGCCAATACCAATTTCGTTCATCTTCTATCATCCTCATCATATGGCAGATAATCTCTTTCGTACTGCCATTTCTTCTTTGATTTGCTTTGTAATTGGTCAATAGTTAAATTTGCTTGGTACAATTGACTTTTGAGACATCAGCAGGCCAAGCAGCACTAACAGTTTGCGTAGTTAATTTTATTTCAGGCTTGGCGATAATACGCATAGACAGTTTGCTATGGTTTTGTTTATCGTGTTCCCAAATGTCTTTATCTAGCAACTGCATCACGGCTTCAAACATATAATTATCAATGTCTTTCGATTGACAACCATTCTCCAAAACATACTTATATTCATCCAAGGCCATTTGATATAGTTTGTTAAATTGCTCAAGTCTTTCACTCACTGATATTTCACTTAATGTTCTAGGTTTCCATTCATTTTCTGCTTTATCTTTCCTCATTTTTTTAATCAAATTGTATTCTTCTTCATTCAAATTAACATTCATTTTTCACCATTGTCTTGTATGGTATTCGGACCACTTGGAATAAACTTCACTAACAATTCTCACACGATATTCAAACCTTAATGTTCTCCCCCAATCTACATCATCGGGTTCAACATCCCTCATTTCCTTAAGCATATCATAAACTTGCTTAGCAGGCCAGCTTAAAGGCAATGCTCTTTCTTGCTTCCATTCTTGCGGAACGCCACCCCAAATAGTTCTACATTCAATCACCCAATAGCGACTAGAAGGAACAGATGACGCATAGATTCTATCATGCTGTTCTTTGCATTCATGCTTGCCTGCCCATTTACTGCCGCACATAGGACAGTATAACCATTTAGGGTTTTCAGGCCCAGATGCAGCAGTAAAGAATTCCTTGCACTTGAGGCATTGAAAGGAATTATGTCCATCATCAATATATCTAACAAACCGCCATTTATTCACTACCATTTACCTACGAAAAAATGTGCAAATTTAATTTTATTTTGCCACAAATCACGACCAGAAAAATAATGCCCATGAGTTAATGCAGCGGTCAAACAAACTGGCTCTTTTCCGGCAGATGCAAAACTTAAAAATCGAAAGTTCTTATCTTCCATTCTTCTATAGCGTATGTGCGTTCAAAGAAAGGATCGTAGAATTGAGATGAACAAGTTTCCGTGCGTGACCCAGCTTTAAATATATTAGTTTTTGGATAAAGCATTCTGACAATTTCCTCTTCAGATAATTGCACCAAACCAGCTTCCTTGGCTTGTTCACACTTAGCCTCAAACGTTAATTCGTCGCTATGCCGCTTTAATCCTAATTTCTTATAAGCATCAATGTAGTCTTGAGTTTGAGGGGAGATTTTCTTAAATTTTACAGAAAAATCTTCCACATCAAGCTTATTGACAGCTAGAATGGTATCTATTTCTTTAGCCGCATCGCTTAACTTACCAATTGTAGCTTCTAATTTACTAACGGCTGAATCAAGCATGGATCAATCCTTTAATTCTGGTTTTACTTCATTCATTTTCTTTTAAATGATTTGGTTTATGCTTCGACAAGTATTCTTCTGCATTGGTAATTAAATCGCTAAGATCAGGCGGCTCATCCTCTTTCCACCAACGATACATTTGAATGTTAGGAATTACCCAATAAGGGGCAAAGAATAGCCAAAAGTGACCACCTTCACCCCTTAAAACTACATCCATGCCCATCTTTTTAAGAATGTAATAGTTAATGATTGCGCAGATAGTCCATAGAATACCTGCGACAATCATTAACCAGTGATACCATTCCATTAGGCAACTTCCTTAGCAGTAAACTCGCCACTTCCAAGAATCCTTGCAGCCTCTTCAATCAAGCGAGTCTGCCGTTGTTCAGGAGTATCAGAAATTGCAAACTTCATATGACTGACAAAGTGAGTAGGACTAATCACCATGAAGATCGCCTTAATTTCATCAACACTGGAAGCATAATTGCAAATCCGCTGCATGAATCCAGGCTTAGGCTTGATGTTTTCCTTAGAAACTACAGCAACTTCCCTTTCGTCATCCGTAAAAGGTTCAGCCGGTTGACCCAAAACGAAACTCAAAAGCTTTGTGCCAACAGCCTTTTCTTTTTCCGTAGCCTCAACGAAAGTGCGATTCTTGCCCATTCCTTGATAATGGCCATTCACTAACTCATCAAAAGGACGCAGAGTAGTAACAGGCTCAACATCAATTTCATTTTCCACAAGAGCCTTGGCATGTTCCTCATCCAAGCCAGCAAGCCTCAAGGCCAGTATAAGCCTGTTCTGAACTTCATCCAAGCCCTCTTCGATATTAATTTTGAAACGAGTTTGGACCTGGAAAAGCCCACTCATGTCAGGCTTACCATTCACACTAACCTCAAAACGGGGGTTAGCAGGCTGAGTCCCATTCTTGAAAACACTTTCCGAAAAGGCATCAAGCATAATGCCATTGACGTAAGTTGCCTCAACTTCCTTACGGGCCTCACACACATCCAAAACAGAATTAGCACCAACAAGCCGCTTAAAAGCTTCCAACGCCTCTGGCGGAACTTCCATAGTAGGACGTTCATTCTTCGGGGCAGACTTGGTATTCTTAGCAGTCTTGTTCAGTTGCTTCAACAGATCACTCATTTTCATTCTCCTTTTTAGTTTCCTTGGTACAATTAAACATCAAGCAAAATAGTTGGCCAGTTATAGACATTTCTTTCCAACATTGGATAAGCTGTCTTAATAGTATAACCTCTACTCTTAAAGCAATAATGCAAGCCTTCTGGCCATTTCATTGCATAAAAGAATTTTTCAGCATCCTCAAAGTAATTTTACATAATCCAATCATGAAATTCCTCGTTGTTAATTTGGCGCACTTCAAGTTGTTAGGTAAATTTGGATATTTCCTAACTTGATCGGCAATTCGTGTTTCTTTCATAAGGTTGCTTGGTACAATTAAAGTTGCATGTAGTCGTCCAGCAAACTCCAATTAGTGCCTGTACTGACCACTTTTACACCAGGATTACGATAATAGACAGTATTTTCATCATAAACTGCTACAAGATCATATTCGCTATCTTGGCATTGCTTTTCAATAGCTTTAATATTTTTTTTACCAAAGCCAGGAACAACTTTGGCTTTAACGGGTGGACAAATCATAACTTTAAACTTTTCAAACATATCGGCATCTTGCATGAATCTTGTCATAAGCCGATTACTGAAAAGAATTGTTACTTCTTTTTGCTTTTTCATTCTGCCACCGTAGTTTTCTTTGCAATTTCCTTCATTGCCTTTAAGAAATTATCAACATTAGCCGCTTTGCTTCCAGCGAATTCCAATTGTTCAAAGTTAGAGAATTCATGGATAGGAGAAACAATTAAATTATCCCCCATAGAATCCTTTAATACTCCAGCAAAAGCAGCAATCATACCATTCCAATCACCAACTTCCTTAGCCAATTCTGATGGACTATGTTTGCCTTCAGGACCACCATAACTACCTTCATCAGAAATCTTAACTTTTACCCCAGGTAGTTTCTCAATCCTTTCAAGCAAAGTGATAAGGCTAATATGGCAACGTAGAAAATTAGGAACCCCACCGCATTCTGGCGAGCTAGCATATTGAGTTTTACAGAAGGACGACCATTCCCAACCCTTCAATTTAGTTGAAATATTATAAGTTTTATGGCAATTATCAGGAATAAAGCCAGGAGTAAACCACTTAGTAGGCTTGTCCCGCAATTTAACCCATTTATCATAATCAAACCTATGCCAACCATCAACCGTAGGGGAACAAAAATGCCTATCATCTTTTGGCTTATATTCCCATTCTATGCTTTCTGGGAATTTGCAAAGACCGATGTTAGCCGGTTCACTCCCATTTCCAGGCCATGCACTAAAAGCAATAACTTTAGTAGGACCAACACGCCGACTGCAATTCTTATTCCAAGGACAAGTAACGCTTTCTTCAGCTTGAATTAGCATCCATCGCAGCATTTCGTTTTCTTCATTTTCTATACGATAATTTTCATAATTGCATTCGTCACCACTTAATTCAAAGATTTCGCTGACTTGTTCAAATGGCAGATCAAGGGCCAACTGACGCATCTTGGCAACTGTTTCCTTGACTTCAGTTTGATTAGATTTAAGGCGATAATGTACGGTAAGACCCATTTTATTTCCTTGATTTAATGTGGTTCAACGCCAGTCTCCACCCACCTCATTTTTCGGACTTATCTGCCCATAGCTTAGAGCTTGCAGCATCATCCTAGACCAGCAAGAAGTTTTGTCAATTTAGCTTGGTACAATTAATCTTTCGGGCAAATGTGTTTTCTAGGTTTTTTTATACGTATACATTCATCTTCTGCCCATACACGTTGCATATAGTTGTCAACTCCACCTTCGTCTGCTGTCGGAATCATACACGGACAAAATATATCAACATCACAAACCTTTATCCCCAAAATGCTAGAGCGAATTTGAGCAACCTGCCCAAAGGAATGAGGTTTTCAAGTAAAATCGCCCATGTGCTTGCTTTTAGATTTTAAAGTTCTTTTAACCCATTGCCCAACTTTAATTTCACTTCCACGGTTGTTCATTTTTAAGCCTTAAATTACGATCAACATCTTGCGAAAACATAGAATCATAGCTTGTTAAAATAATAGACCCATCTTCCAGAATTCTAATGCCGAATTGTGCTTTATCGCCTTTTCTAACCTCAATTTGGGCAATTTCTCCAGAAACAGTAATTCTTTGGCTTTCTCTTCCCCACCCATCTACGTATTCTGACGGAACTTTTACACTTGTTTTATCTAAAGAAACTAATTCAACCGATATTTTCTTTTGTTTTTCTTTCATTGTCCGTTCCAGTGAGTTACTAATTCATCGCCTTCTACCTTGTAAGTAAAGTCAAGGCGTTTACCTTCCCCTTCGATCTTAAATCCATACTTGTTAAGGAAAGCAATAGCGGCAGCAACACTAATATCAGTTGTATAGCTTTCAAGAACAGCAAATAACGCAGCGGGCATAGCTTCGTGCCAATAATCCACTTTATTTAAAACTTTCTTTAATTCCTCTGCCGCCGCATTAATAGCGATTGAACGGTTTTTTTCTAATTTGTATAACTTTTCAGTTTCATCCGATTGGCCAATAAAACAATTCGTTGGTAGTTTAATCTTACTGTGTATCATAGATTTTTTCCTTGGTACAATTAAAAATCCCGCCAGTGGAAGGGATAGCGGGATTTCGGCCATAATTATATGTAACGCCCCCTTCATACGCATGCCCCCAGAGTGGAGTAGGAACATGCAATCCTTCTTTATCCACCATATCAACCAGTCTTTCCTGATAGTCAGCCATTGGGACTAATTAATGCTTCAACCAGCAGCGTCCGTCTTGGCGGTTGTCACTTCTATTTCATGCGGCTTCTTCATCGCCGTCTTTGGGTTTGGTTTTTGTTTGCAAATCCCAAAATGGCATGTATTGTTCTTGTTGTTCTTCCTCTTCAAAAATAAGATCAGATAATAGAATAATTTGCTTTAATTCCTTCATTTTAAGATTCCTTTCTTGTGCTTCTTTATTATAGTCCTTTATTTAAAAATACCTACCAAATCCTTTTATAAGCATGTCTAACTTCCATGATTGATCGCCGTAAATCTACCCATTCGGACCAATCTGAAGGAATATCATTTTCGTCATGACCAAACTTATTATTTACTCGTTCTGCATCATAAAGCAACTGGTCTAAAGCCTTCTGAAGCAGCATAAGCTTTCTATCATTATCCATTTTACGTTCCAATCGGAGTAGCTAAAGCCTTATCCTTCCAATAAAATACAGATTCCTTAAGCTGCTTTACAAATTCTTCATTCGTCATATTAGTAGCCGTTCCACCACTTAGTTGAAAATGGTTAGCAATTAATACATCAGGCATAATAGGCGGATCATCTTCAGTGGGACTAGCATTTACTGAAATAATCTCCCAATCAGCATCCGTTTCATTTTCGCCAGTCTCAACTAATACATCATGCCGATAAAGAACAACATAAGCACTTTTAGCTGGAACTTTACTGCTATGTGCTGCCCAAATAGACTTTCTGGGTTCTTCACCTTCCTTACGTTCCCTAAATACTCCAGTTAACTTGTCTCCGCTATATAACTGAACAACGCCACTACATACACCTTCTGGAGATATAGGGACTAAAATAACTCCATCCCTATATCCAGGCTTGTGTTTATCAAAATTGGCGTTAACTTGTTCAAGCAAGTCATCATTAGAAAACCAATGGGAATATTGACTATCAGGAGTTTGTCTTTGAACGAATTTCGTCAGATGTATCTTCATCTTCTTCTCCATAATCTGCTTCCATACCACTTAAAGCAGGTTTGTTATTACAATGCCCTTCTTCCATGCATTTATTACATAGATTTCTAAGACAAATTGCACAATAGTCAAGCAGAAAATCATAATTTTTCTGGCACCGTTCACATTTCATGTGATAGACTCATCTTGAAGAATAGCTATGGGTTCGCCAATTTCCACTAATACATCATGATGAAACCAATTCGGGCCAATTAACAGTTGTTCTTCGGCAGGGCCAATATAGCTAAGAAAGTCATAGCCATCTTTTAAACCTTGAACTGTGAAAGCTTTGTTTAGAGTTTTCTCATCCAAAGAATTAAGATAGTCCCTGACTTGCCTCAAAGTAAGACCAACCCCAAGATTTCTATTATCAGCTTTCATTAATTTGCCGTTTCGTCAATGTTAATCAGATAACCAATGATTTCGTTAAAAGCTTGCCTTTGACCTTCTAGCCACCATATGTCCTGTTCATAATCATGGGGAGGAAAGTAACCCCTCATTTCCTTTAACTTTTCATCTATTTGGTTAATACGATCATTCGCCTTGTCAATTACATTTTTGATTTTCATGTGATTTCTTGGTACAATTAAGGAGCAATGCCTTCATCATAACTATATTCGCCGCCTTCACATATATCTTCGACCCATTTTAAATACTTATCAGAAGGCGGCTTTTGAGTGCTGCACCGATATTCCTGTTGACCATTCTCCCATCGTGCTAATTTAACTTTAACGGGAGTACCTAATAAGCATCTTGCAACTTGATCTAATACCCAAGTTTTATGATGATCCCCGTCAATCCCACCATACATCATAATAAAATATAGACCCCATTCAGCAGGCCCATATCCTTCAAATTCTGTACCATCAAGGGATTCAACGTCAATTGTACCTAAATAACCATTCAAATCAACATCCCCCAAAAAATACTATACAAAAAGCCAGTATAACAAGGAATAGACCGCAACCGCTTACTGGTACAACAGCTGAACAATTTGGGCATGCTCCCCCAACAGGCGGCAAAGGAGGATCATACCCACAACTAGGACAACGCCACGGAGTAGCCATAAACCATTCTCCATTCTATCGTAATTTTTGAAAAAAGACAGATTTTTTTATCGCTTGACAATCCAGCAAAAATCTGTACAATTTTATTGGGTGACGGAATCACCTTTGTACTGTGGTAGTAGGGGAGTGGACCGACCGCTCCCCTACTTTTTTTCGTTTGGTACAATTAAAATACCATTTTTAAAAGTAAATAAAATGAATGATTACTTTTGCGCAATTTTTGGAAGGATATGTAAAAGAATATAACCCTAAGTTGGTCATAGTGTTAGGTGGACCAGGGGCAGGAAAAACCTATATTGCCAAAATGTTTGCTGCAAATGGCTTCAGAATGGCTATTATTGACCAATATTTCGAAGCTATGATGCGTAAAATACAAAATCAGCAAAAAGTTAATGTAAGTTTAAATGACCCTCAACAAAAGCAACATCACGTCTGGGCATCTGTGCAAAATGACAAGAGAATTGATCATTATTTAAAACAAGGCTATCCTATAGTTACTGAAAAAACTGGTCAAAACTTCAGGACAATTGCTCAACTGAAAGCCCTTAGCGAAAAAGGCGGCTACCAGTGTTTTGCCGTTTACGTTAACACAGACCCCGAAGTTGCCTTGAAAAGAAATCAAAACAGGCCAGAACGTAGCCTAAGTGACCCAAATGAACTAAGAAAGGTTCATCAGCAAGTGCTTGGCAACGTATTTTCAGGAGAAAAAGGGCCAGGCGTTCAAGGATTATTTGGAAACAATTTCTTCGTTGTAGATGGAAATAATCTAGAAAGCGTTAAAAAGGTTATGGAGGAAATCATAAATAAATGACAGATTTTAAAAAATTCCTTATATCTGAAGGTTTTTTGAACAAGATATTTAATAGGCCAACTCAAGTGCCAAATGGTTATACTTCTGTTAATGTAAGAACAGATGGAATATATGCAGCTTTTAGCTCTCCAGATGGATTTGAATGGCTTTTAACTGGCTATTAAATGCCATTTTATCATCTGGCAAAATTTCCATTAAACAAATACCATCTAGCATGTTTTCAATTTTGGTTAAAACTTCGTCCAGAATTTCACTATCCCATGTATTAACTTTATTGTGGATTGCATCATAAAGAGTATCAGCACAAATTCTTAAATCTTGAAATGTTAAACTCATATAAGTGTCCCATCTGGGTTGAAAACTTCTTCGCCAGCCATTAAACCTAACACAAGAGGACATTTATGGAAGTTATATCCTGCCGATTCGCAATATCTAGCCATTTCAGGAGTGCCCCAATTCCTGAAATAAGCTTCAATTTGTTCTTTAGTCTCTGTAGGAACAGTCAAACAGTGCGTCAATGAACAAAAGCCACTTTCTGTTTCGATGTTGAAATCATAAATCAAATGCCATTTGGAACAGGTTCAAGCTTTTTATTTTCTTTATGATCCTTTAATCGTTTCAAGAATTCAGCAAACCTACGAACTTCATCACGATCATGTTCTGTTAATTTGCATGATTCCATTGCTTCTTCAATTTCTGATGATGCGTGTTCAGGTTGCCAGTGCATCTTTCTACCCCCTTAAGAATAGAACGGCACTATTTTGCTTGATAGAACTTGAATTCTGGCAAAGCTACAGCCGACAAAGGCCCATTATAACCGCAACCAGTATCAAGCCCAATCCTCTTTTTGTTTTCATCCATTAAAATATAAGATCGAATGCAATGACCAGAAACTACACATTTATTAGTATCTACAGGCGGCATATGCATTCCCAAACTATCTTCATATAACCACTTAGGCTTATACTGGTTAATATCCCTTGCCTGTAACTTCTTCAACTGTGAATCATATGGTTCTGTTGAGTCTAAACCAGCATGTACAAAGAAGAAATCAGGATGCTCACAATGCCAAACCAACTTCTTAAAGAATTCTTTATGGCTGTCTGGCATCTTTTCATTTAATTCTTTGGCATTAGCAGCTTTATAAGACTTAAGTGTGGCTGAACATCTATTTGGAATCCTGTTTAAATAAAATTCATGGTCAGGATTGTCAATTAGATTTAAGCCCTTAATTAAGTTTAAATCATGATTGCCACAAAGGAACGTTGTCTTTGGATGATATTTATGGAAATTAATTAGTAAATTTATAGTTCCTGCTGTATCAGGTCCAATATCAACGTGGTCCCCAAGAAACACAAGCCACGTATCATCATCAATTATTTTTTCTTTACATAAAAACCCTAGCATATTTTTGACTTTTGATAAATCTCCATGTGTATCAGCAATGGAAACGCATTTACCATTAATTTTATCAGCAAACATAATTAAATTTGTATTTAAAACACTCCCATGTATTTGCGAATGGTGCAATAATTTTATGTAATTCCAAGTGATTATTTGCGCCGAAATATAGCCGGTTATCTTTAGTGATAGAACAATTTAAGCCCAAATCAAATTTCAATTTATATTTTAAAATTTCATTGTCTTCAATCGAAAAGCCATTTGTACATAAATAACTTTGTTTTGCTTTATGTTTTACACTGCCATCATCAATATTTCTGGAGTGAGCTTCAAATCATCCGGTATTGTTTTAATTCTCCAGCCTTTTGAATCCTTAATATAAATTCCATTTCCGTCTCTTTTGTACCATTTTGTCTCTAACTCGCTAAATATTGGATGATTGCATGTCCTTGTGTAATAATGAGTCAACCGCTTTTCACATGGTATGCAAAATGGCTTGCATTTTTCACCATTAACTTTGTTAACTATTTTTTGTTTAGTGTATTTCTCATATACCTTTTCTGTAAATGGCTTCAATATCTCACATATCCAATTTATAGATTCATAATGAATTTGTGCTTTTTTAAATCTATGGTTCCCTAGTGTTTTGTCGATCCAGCCATCTCCCAACATTGATCCAGTAATTACACTTAATTGTTGTGCAGTTAGGCTGTCAGGGCATTTGTGCTTTCTACAAGCCTCTCCACTTTTTCGAAAACATCCACAAGAAGTAGTATTCCCATAACGAACATAATTAGAAGGTAATTCGCAAAGTGTTCCGCAATCACATTGCCATATAAATCCTTTATTTAACGATCCTTCTCGCTTATCAATAAAAGTTAATTTACCGTATTTATTTCCAGGTTTTGATTTTGTATGTGGATGTAACTTTGTAAATTTAATCTCATTTAATGCTGCAATTTTCATGCATTAATAGAGTAAATCTTTCAGCTAATCTTTCAGCAACGTTGTTTAATTTGTTAAATATAGGTTTCTCCGCTAGGTGAGAAGGGAATATATCTTTTCCATTTAAAGCGCCCAATAAAGCGCCAACCATTGAAGCGTTTGAGTCAGTGTCGCCACCGGCTGATACTACTTGGTACAATGAATCAATGCTGTTTGGATTGCGCAAGAAAAACATGTAGGAAAAAGGTAGACTATTGTACACATAACACGTCCCCTTTAGTTCCTCTACACACCTTTCAACAGGCCAGTTCTTGTAATTATAGCACTCAGCAAGCCGCAAAGAAAGGTCTTGGACAAAAGTATCTGGAAAATATCTCTTCCCAAACTCGCTCGCATTTATAACTGCATCTAAAAATTCATTTGCATTAAAACTACTTGGTTTTTGCTGGAGACAATATTTTATTGCTGCTGCTTGGGCCAGTCCAGAAGAAATAGCAAGACTGGTTTGATGAGTCATAGCACATAAGTCAGCAATGAAATTTACACCTTGGAATTGAACTAATGAACTAAAAAATTTAAATTCATCGGCAATTAGCACCACGGCAACAGGAGCTATTTTCATTGCACAGCCATTGCCTAGCCCTGTAATTTTGCCACCTTTAGTACCAGAGACAGACCAATGTACCCCATCTTTTAATTTTTGCACAGCTAAGCGAGTTGTTGATCCCCAGCCATAAGTTGATTCATTATAGGCTGCAATATGGTGTTTTGCTTGTGATTCAAGGGTTTGAGTTTGTGCCCCAAGGGTTCTATCTTCTAATAATGCTTCCGCTACAGCGATAGTGAGAGAAGTATCGTCTGAAAGAAAAGGTTTATATAGATAATCGGTGACTATACCATAAGCTGATTGTATATCTTTATAAGACATATTTTCTAATGGGATTCCAAGAGCGTCACCAATGCCAACACCTAGCATCATTCCTTTAATTTTATTCTTCATAAATTTACTAATCTTTGATAAGCCTCAAATTTGCGATTAAGAAAGATAGTGGCATTTGAATAAAGCCAATCACAAACTTTTCTTATCTGCTTTTTACCATGCACCCTAAGAGTGTAATTATTATTCTTTCTTTCTTTGTGTCGTTTATTTATGTACCAGTTAACACCTAAAAGATTAATGTTCGATCCTATTGCGGTCAACATTTGGTAAGTGGAAACAATAGAAAAATAAACATCACAATATTTAGTTTTTTTCCTTTCACCAAATGTTAACGAGCCATCCCCATCAAAATATCCACGAACAAAATGATTGATTAAATGTTTTGGAACTTTAGGAAAATTCAAAACAAAAGTTTTACAAGGCACGCACCCCCATCTCTTTAAATCATCAGTCAATTTTTCACTAACAATATATAAGCCAATTTTATCTTGACACCCTTCTTTTTTAGTTTTATACTCCTTTATATTGTTAACTCCAAACAATAGAGTTTTCGATAACTTTTCTAATATATCTATATCTTGTTTAGCCAGTGAAACCTCTAATCTTCTTTTACAATTACAACCATCTGCAAAAATAAATCCTAAAAAATACGCTTTTTCTTCTGTATCTATATCCTGGAAAAAATTATCATTTATGCGATATTTTCTTTTAGTGATTTCTTGAGAGAAAACTTTTAAATCTAATCTCTTAAATCCATTCCTTAAACCATAAATTTTTAGATTGTTTTTTTGGGCGAATTTTACGAGCGGCCAATTTTCAGTATTTTTATATTCTTCATAAAATGCCAATATGTCAGAATCATTGTATGTTCTTGCAGTCATTCACTAAAATAGTATGACTACAATAATAATCTGCGTATACTCTCAATTTATTTTTTATTGGATAAGATCATGTGGTTTGATTTCACCTGATTCAATTAATTTTGTTGCAGTTCTGATTCTAGCATGACGGCACATTGAGTCAAAAGTAAAACAACAATACCATTCATTCTTCTTTTTAGCACCAGCAAGGGCTTCTCGCATCATCATTGCTTCAGCACAGTCTTTACGATCTATTCCACCACCGTTTGAAGCAAAGTGATAGTCTGGACTTAAGAAACAATGCATATCTATATCATACTTTTGCCCAAATGCATATTCTTCGTCATCACCTGCCCCAAAGCAAGGGTCAACACTTCCATAATCTAATGGATAGCAGCAATATTTGTCATCATAACTTAATACAACACCTGTAAAATCGCATCTAACTTCAGCATAAGCTTTTTCAAATTTAGGCTTGCCGGTTATTTCGTCAAACCGCTTAACTTTTTTGTAAATAAACATCTTATAGCATTCTAATATTTAGAATACCTTTGATTGGGTTAACAGAGGAATTTAGATCACATTCTGACCAAAGAGACTTCATCTTAAATTGTTCATGGTTGCCATCGAAATCGCCTTTAACTGTCATGCCGATAATACCATTAGGAATTACACCGTCAGCTAATATGCCATGACCGGCTAATTTAAATTCCTGATTTACAAGAGGTTCATACCATTCCATTCCAGGCCACATGCTGATAACGTATTTTCCAGTAAAAACGGTCAGCTTGCTACCATTATACAACAAATTTGCCTTAATGTCATGCAAACCGGAAGGAAATTCAATCAATTGGTTGACAGGAATTTCTTGATTATTTAATGTAGGCTTAGCTGTTTTGTGGAAAAATATATGCTTTTTATTTAATTTAAGCCCAACATGGTCTATATGGGTTGCTCCTGGTTGAATGCAAGGAATAAAACTGGCATTATATTGCACATTTGCATCGGAGATTAAGTTATAAATTTGGTTTGGTGTTCCGTGGCAGTCAAATTTTTGTTTTCTGAAACCTGTAAAATGAGGATCGCCTAAACAAGCTGCGCAGTCTCCACTTGTTAATGTGATGGAGACTGGATACACTGAAAACATTGCCCCAGAATAAGATTGCAATTCAAGAGTAATAGTAGGATCACAACATTCACTTGTGGTTGTGGTATATGTTAATAATGATGTAGAGTAATCTACACATGAAGCTTTTATAGTTAATGTAAATGTAGTGCCGCTTCTTGTCAGATCAAAAAATACCCAATTGAAAAAATCTGGCGCTTTAAATGCTGTCCATTCACAGAAATCAGTAAGTTTATATAAATCAGCCCCTCCATTGACCAAATTTGCTACCGGCTGGCAAGAAACTCCTGTCACTGTCCAATCAGAGCTAGAAGAGTATACGAATGTTCCTGGGACTAACCAATCAGAACATTGACAGCAACTTGCACATAAACATGACATACACTATCTATACTAGTTTTAACCGTTTTCTTTCCTCTTTTCGAGCCAATTTCTCCCTTTTTATATCATCAGCCTTATTTCTGCCACCCATTACATATATTTCTTTAATTGAAACGGTATACCAAGTACGTTCATTCTTAACTTTAATGCGAACTAGCTTCCCACCCTCTGCCAACATGATGATAAGGGGTTTGCCGGTTCTGCTATCAACTTCATTTGTTTCTCTAACGACACGCTTTTTTAGTTTTACAGCCATTGATTTTACTCACAAAACAGTTTTCACAGATTGTTTTTTTCCATAGTTTTTTTGGGAGTCCATGCCATACGATATCTGAACAAAGCCACATGTAAAATGGTTCTCTACATATTACACATTCATTAATTACTGGCAATTCTCCTATTGGACGATGACGGAAACAAACCGTTCCTTGAAACATCCTCGTCCCTGATTACTTTCCTGCCTATGGCACAAACACCTTTATGTTTCTCACCTTTTGGCTGATCGGGTACTTCGTACTGCACGTCAATCACGAACCCGAAGGTCTTGGGCGTGATAACTACTTGCTTGTACAACTCCTTGCTGGTCTTGCAGAGGGCGACGATCTGATCGTTGCCTTTGTGATGGTGACGCTCTACTTGCAGCACGTTTCTCCCACACCCCAAAGTTGGTCTTCTAAGTCTTTGACAACTTTAACTATATGTTCTATCTCACTTAAAGTACATGGACGCATTAGCCAAATTCTATTCCAAAAATACATACCTATTTGTTCTGTTCGTTGAAGCCCAGAAGTAGGGCAGTTTTCCACCATGATTTTATGCACTTTGTCGCCTGTCGTGTCTTCCGCTACACTGAATTTTTGCTTCATAAAAATGCTCCACAAGTCTATCAATACCAATAAAACAGCCGCCCAACAACTTGACAACACGCCGAGTTCAACCGGACCAATCCAATTACAAATAAAACAACTAATTGACCAATATGCACAAACAAAAACCGGCACAGGTGGTTGGCAACTAATGGTCAATGGTCTTCAAAAAATAATTGCTCCTATCACGTAGTTTATCCCGGCCCCTTTGGTCATCAGCAGTATATTGTTCATGGAATTCTTGGGCAATTATAGCTGCTTTGGTAAAATAGGATATATCGGATAGCCTATTTTTTGTGAATTCATCATCTGCTTGAATCTGATTCACATTCCGCAACACACTTCTTAGCAAATACTCCGTTTTCGACATTTTCCTTGTCCTTTTTGAAATTGTAAAAACCAGAGAATCACTTATCCTACAAATGTGATTCTCTAAAGTCAAGCCTTATCTACGCTTTCTTGGTACAATTAATTCCATACAGATGATAAGGCACAGCAAATTCAAAAGGTGTTAGATTTTCTCTGATATCCACCCTTTTTTCATATTGCTGCCCTTCAAACATAGGGTTCACAGTATTTTTAGGATGTTGCAATTCAGTAAATGCATATGTAATCCTGACGAATACCCTTCTGCACTTTTTAGTAATCTTAGGTGTCCTATGAACCATATAAGGATCAATCAGATACAAATGCCCCGGTAAAGATGTATAAATGTTATCTTTTTTGGCTTGCTTGTCAAATTCCAAAAAGAAATTATGCTTTGCTTCATCCAAATGTTTAAGGAAGAATGGTTGCAAGCAAAACTCTGTAGCTGGAGCAGTCGTTACAATATAAGAATGCTCAACATTTACCTTTGGAGTTAATTTAGTCCCTTGAATGCCATCGCCATGAAATCCGGGGAAACGATGGTAATGATCTGGTTCAATTTCAGATGCATCAGTGCCTACCATACGCCTAGCGACACGGTTGACCGGATCAACATGGCGGGCATTCAAAGCGTGGCGTGCTACGCTTTTGAGTTGGCTTGGCAAGTCGCCCAATCCAACGAAAGGCCGTCGTTCAACTACGGCGGTTTCAAGGAAATGGAATACTCCCACGACCACGGCACGACGCCCTTTGGAAAGTAAAGAAAAGAATGAACAAGCAACAGATGATTGACTTGCTGAACGACGATCTCAAGAACGAGTGGAAGCATCTTCGCTTCTACCTGTATCACGCCAGCGCCGTCCAGGGCCTCCACTGCGAGGAATACAAGGAATTATTCCTCAAAGAAGCCGCTGGCGAGATGCTTCACGTTACGGCCTTCTCGGACGTGATCGTGGGCCTGGGTGGAAAAGCCACGGAAGAAAGCAATAGTTTCCCCCTCATGACGGACCCGAAGGATATACTTCGGTATGCCTTGACGATGGAAGAAGAGGTAGTCACCAACTACGTCAAGCGTATGCGTGACTCTGACGAGTTAGGAGGCGTTGATGGGCAGTGGCTTGAGATTTTCCTTGAAGGACAAATCCAGGACAGCCGTGAAGACGTGGACCACTTCCGCCAAATCGTCCGTGGCCTATAAGGAGCCTTAATGCCTACCGAATAGGTCCAATTGGTGACATGATATTCGGATGGATCGAGTTCTTTCCGCCCCGCCAGAAACGTCGATACAACACGATGATGACCGTCATGCAAATAGACGACCATCTTCAAATAAAGACAATTGAATGAGTGACATTTCGTGCATTTCGTTTTTATTGCACTAATTCCTCATTCTCTAACCATTTTTTAAACATTACCACTTCCTCAAATGAGCAGAACCATCAGAATACTCGGAATCTGCCTCGTATCCATAGCGTGGCGTCTGTAATACCCTAGCTAACTTCGGATTCACTACCCAAGTTCGTGTATATGCCTTCTGACCATATTGTGATTCTAAATTCTTACGCTCTAATTCCGCCTGACGTATCAACTTCATCCCCACCATCTCATATCCCTGCCACGATGGATGTACCACAACATCAAAATCATAATGAGCTATCGGCTCCCCTGCCTCTTGCGTAGCATCATGATCGTCCTCCCATGACGTAAATGCCGCACCAATTACCTCCGATTTGTCGTTTAAGGCAATTATCGTAGGATTCTTGTTCCGTGATGGACGAATATTTACCATCTTAGCTATCTGATAAGCCTGCTCCCCATACTCCCAATCCTCTTCTGGATCAATGTGTATGATCTGCAATCCTTCATCTAATCTAAACCACTCTTTAAATTTCATAACCATATCTATAACTATTTCATGCGAAACTTCAAACTCTGGATCAATGAATCCTTCACAGATAACTCGGAAAAATTAAAGAATATGATATTCAAAGTCCCGTTGACCGACACCCGCTTCTCAAATAAACTGTTGGGTAATGCCATATGAGCGAAAGAACTATCATGCTGTTCATTAATCCAAGCCTCATATCCAGCTAATCTTTGAAAGAATGGTTGAAGTCTAGCAAATTCCTTTGGGATTCTGTATTCAGTATTGGGAAACTTAATGGGCATTCTCAATACATTAGGCACTTTCCCAAATATTGTCTCAAAGTCAGTCAAACCCATGTCAATAGGCAGACGTGGGCTTAGATAATATGACAGATTAAATGGCTTAAATAAAGAATAATAAGCCAAGTTATCAGGGTCGATTACTGGCGTAAACCAGCGGTCAACTTTAAATTCAAAGCCGGTTTTTGAAAGTTTCGGATCGGTATAGCGTAATTGACTAATCTTGGCGTGATCTTTGTAACTCATGACTTTTTGATAATCGGACCCTTATTCAGCATCCAATCTTTCAAATTTTCCACACTAAAATACCCAGCTTTAAACCTATCTTGATGGTTAGGGTTAAGCCAGAAAATTACAGGGTATTGTGTTTCAATTTCTTTTCGTTCTTTGGCCCATCGTGGACTTAATGCATAAAAGCCAAACTCCTTAAGTTCCCATCTTTTACCTTTATCTGCATCTTCCAATTTCTTTTTAATACCTGTCTTTTCAGCAGCTTCATTTAAGTTCTGCCTGTCCAGGTCGCTATCATACATTTGTTGTTTATATTGTTCTGGAATCCTATCAATAATTCCAAAAATAAGACCACCGTTTTGGAAAACATGGCCACCACCTACCCAAACAGCGACATTCTTTTTCTTAAATTCTTGATAAAGTTCATTAAGTTTGGCAACTTCTTCGTTTCTTACACGAATGCCAAAATCATCTTCGCTCCAAGCTGTTACTAAATCCTTTGGAATAGTAGGATTAAAATAACAAGGCCAATTTAGTTCGCCATCTTCACAAATCCTATCAGCGAAATTTGGCAAACCATAGCGATTAACAAATAAGACTGCTTCTTTTGTCTTTGTTTTCTTTACAGTTTTAACTTTTTCGCTGTATTCAACTTTTGAGCAATCTTCTATACGTCTCTTTTCAATACCTAAACCTTCATCCTTGATCTTGAATGATTGTTTAAGACCATCAATTCCCCATTCATGCTCCGCAGTGTAGTCAGCGCCTAAATTGATGCCAAGTAGAACATCATTTTTGGTTTCGGGGACTAAATTGGACAGCATTAACCAGGAATTATTATTGCCTCTACGCATTTTCAGTCTCTAGTTGTTTTTTCGTGCATCCTTTTATTCCCTTGAGAATAAAACGGCACATTATAATTGTTTTTTCCATTCTTCTGTTAATTCATTGAAATAGGTATCTGATTCAGCTATCGTAAAACCATAGTAAACAGCAGAACCACGATAGCCGCCTTTTTCTTTATAATCTGGGCACACTTCTAACAAACCTTTAGCATATAGCCCATAAATCTGTGTCAAAATACAACCGCAGCCGGTAAAGGGTTCAGGATTTCCCCATTCCATCTTGATCTTATCTTTATCAATCTTTTCTTTCCAACCGAGATGCTTTTTATTTAAAAGTTCAATACCATTAATCTTGCTCGCCACCATGATAGCTTAACCAAAGTTCACGCATGATGCTATCTCTGACTAAATCTTTATCTGTTTTAACTATAGCACCATCTCTTGCTCCAGGTTTAATTTTAGAATGTCTTGCTTCTTTACTACAAGCAGATTTAGGTGGGCAGATTTCTTCTATATAATTATTTTTTTTGCCTCTATCAAAGATTTGCCCCTTTTCAATTGTGCGTTCATGTTTAGCGCCACACATAGGGCAAACAACAGCTACAGTATAGTCAAGCCCTATATTGAGTTTGACCATGATGTAGTTGCCGCCTGGACATTTATTGCAATAGAATTCCTGCCATGTTTTTTGGTCCATCACTTTCCCTTCCATTTAAATTCTTACTATTACTCTAACTGAATTATCTTCTCTATTTGCTACAAGATCAACTACATTTACAATTAAACCATGTTCAGGTAAACTTAGAATTAAAGTGGGTGTTTCATCGCAATCCTTTAAATCTTCTTTGGTCATAGTCATCACTTTATCACTTTAACTCCGTAATTGTCCCTGAGATATAGCTGCCGTAGGTTCTATATCGCCCCAGCAAAAAGGTTCTGTTTTTTCCCGAAACTACACAATCAAATGTAAACCAGCCATTGCCAATATCTTTGATGTTTTTTGAATCTGTTGGAAATTGAGATAAAAAATCTTCTTGGCTTGCAAAAACGGGTCGGACAGACACAGCTTCTACAGCTTTATTATTTTGTTTTCTGCATCCACAAATGAACAAACATAAAACAATAAGAAAATATTTCATTTCATTTCTCTTGAGGTACTAGCTTCTTAACACCTTCAGCTTCAATCGCCTTTATCCACTTTTCAGGAGTTAATTTGTCGATTTGCCTATGAAGAAAAATCAAAGCAATTTTATCAATAGCCAGTTTAGCAATTGCCGACTTATTAATATTATCTAAACCTTCATGAAGCATCAAATTGGCCGTTTCGCTATCTACTGCGCAATTAGGTTTAACATTCATATCAGCTAAGAATTGCAAATGCCTTTTTAATGTCGCTGGATTAACTAAAACGTGAACTAAGTAATTCGTTAATTCAACTTTATCTTGATGAGGCAGATAAGCATTGCCTTTAGTTTGATGATCGCTGATAATAATGTCAACGATAATATTGCGAGTAGTTGGTTTCAATTAGTTACTCCCTTCTATAAATAAAAATTTTCTTCCCACCATTTAATGAATTCTTGTGCATCAGCGACACCATAACCAGCCATAATAGCCTCTGGTGATAAACAATATTTAAACAGATAATTTGATACAACTAATTCAGTTTGATTTCTATCCAGTTTACCAAAATAATCACTTACAGCCTGCATCATGATTGGATCACTGACGCCTGAATCTGTAAAACCTTTATCATATGCATAAATGGCATTCAAGGCATCATTGAGTTCCCAGCCTTTATATTCAAAATCTGGTAATGTGTGCATCCTTTTGTCCCCTTGAGGATAAAACGGCACGGTATCAATATTATATCCAAAATTTTAGTTTCTGTCTATGCGTAGTACATCCTTCTATTCCCGTAAGAACAGAACGGTACTTTTGGTTTTTACTGGATGTTATCTTCGTGCCTTAGATTAGGGAAAACCTCTTCAATGAATTTTCTAGACTTTCTGTTTGGCTGATTTGCCCACCATTGCCACAACTTAGGGGAAATTTTAAAAACGATATGCCACAAAAACAACTTCCATTTATTGCAATAATGGCCAGCGGCACACAAATGGCATTCAGAATCGTAGTTTCTGTGTGCGGAACAGATACTATACCAATCCTTACGCCACGGTCCCCATCCAAGTGTTTGACCGTTATATTTTTCCATTAATTTAATCTTTTGCGAATTTGTTGAAGAACTCCCATCATAATTGGATCATTATTATTTGCTTGAACTTTGCGATTCGCTGCCTCTAACAACTCTTGTCTCATAGTTGAAGCAAATCCAAACCCATCTAAGGTTCATTAAAGTCTGTGCGTTCTAGCAAAAACAACAATCCTATCCAACTTAATTGGTCAAAAGGGTTTTTCATAATTTACCCCTTAGTAACTTGAACTTCATGAGGCTTTTCATAGCAAGGAAGGGCCAAAGCCTTCAGATGCTTGCAATGACGGTGAACACGGTACGCCGGGCAACTGCACCCGAAGTGCCGTTTAGCCTTATTCTGAGCCACAATATACACACGATTACTGGTTTGACTACGAATTTCGAAGCGATTCGTCCATTGATCGTTATCGGGCAGAGCATCTTTTACAGGGATTCGCAGGACTTGTAATTGGTTAGCCATTTTTTTCCTTTTTTATTTCTCCTTGGTACAATTAAAATTGCTTGAAGTTGATTAGAGTACATCCTTCGTATTCCCGTAAGAATAGAACGATACTTGAATAGATAATTATCATGGTTACTTTCAGAGAATTCATGGGTGACGAATTTATCCCTAATCCAAGGCATCAATACCGTAGAGGCCGCTTTCTGGCTGCATATCAAGCATTACAATTAGGCAGACCAACTAAAAACCCATATGCACCGTCTGAAGAAATCATTAATCCTATTCAAGCAAGACAAATTATTGACAATGCCAGAAGTATACAAAAAGAAAACCCTAATGATACAGCTTACAGTCCGCCATTACCACAAGAATTAGAGAATATTGAAGTTGTTACGAGACAATATCGACCTATATGATAAATTACAATCAATTCATGCCACAAATATGTATTGGTTCGGAGTCTAAAGGAATACACTGTGCATCCTTCTATCCCCGTAAGAATAGAACGGCACTCCAATACTTTTGACCAATGCAATTTATCATAAATATTTTGCAATTCAATCGGTAAACTTTCAATTTTTAGTTTTTGAGAATGCATTGATTAACCTATTTATTTTATATTGTATGTCAGATATTATCCAGCGAACATATTTGGGACGATCATCACCTTCAATTTTATAGATTAGACCAAATCCATCCTTTGCTGATATACCTTCTTCATGACATTTAACAGCGATTTTTTCTGTTAAATGCCAAGGACAATACCCCTCTTCATCTACTTTTAAACGCCAATGCCCTTCATCATGCATTTTTATCTCCGTAAGAATGCTAAATGGGTGTGCATCCTTCTATCCCCGTAAGAATAGAACGGCACATAACTTCAATAACAAATTTGCTACTTTTTGTCAAAGAAAACTTTCTGGAAAATTTTATCTTTAATTTACTCCTTATATCTTGCCTCTAGAATTTCATACGCAGCTTGGACTTTCTTAAATTTAATAGCAGCTTCCTCATCACCTGGGTTGCGGTCAGGATGAGTTTGCATGGCCAGTTTACGGTAGGCTGACTTAATTTCGCCCCAGCTTGCCCCTTTAGGCAGTCCAAGGATGTTAAAGGGATCATTGTCTCCTAGAACCTCTTTGGCTTCATTTAAACCCATCCTAGAACGGAAATTCTCTACCCAATCAGAGGGAGAACCATAGCCTTCCTTCTCTGGGGAATAGGTTTTATAGCCATCAAGGAAAGCTTTTTTTGCTTTTTTAGTTTTCATGGCTTTCCTTGGTACAATTAAATTCTGTCAAAGGTTCAGCACCGTTAAAAATTACATCTGCCTTGTTGGTCACTTTAATAAAAGGCGGCATATCAAGTTCTTGAATTTCACTTCTTTCTACCATTAAATTTGGATTAAGTCTAGCTTCATGCATTGGGGGCAAAGCTTCAATATCCATAGCCGAAAACTTTTTAATTACTTTTCGTCTTTGAACAAAAGTCCCCCTCTTGAAATGCCTGTTATAATCATTCCAATTGATCCCTTTTTGAAAAAGCAATTCTTGGAGTTCTCCGCTGTGCTTGCCCATTAATTCTTTGTGCTTGTAGTAATTTTGCGCAGCCATTGAAACTGAGTTTTTGGTACAATCCCACTCTCTCCACATGAAACAATTAACTGCTTCTTCTAATTTGGGTACATTCCAAACCCTACAATCAAAATGAGGCAATTTAGCAGCATATTCAATTGGCAATGCATCATTAGTTAAAATCTGCGAAATAAAGTAAACAGAGGTCATGCTGGCGACCACAGAATTGATTTTTTGGATTCTACCATCAAAAAACATCTGGGTTTGCATTGTAGGGTGATACCACGATAAAGTAATTTCATCCGACTGAGTATAACCACAAGTTGCACAAGTCTCTTTGACCAAAAATTTAGTAGTATCAACCATTAACTTAGAAAGACGTTCATCATATGGTCTGCGAAGTCCCATTGTGAAACTAGAAAACGATCTTCCATCAATTCGGCACATTGCAGGAAGCATAGGAATTAAATTTCCTTCAGTCTGTCCTTCAAAAAGTTTCATGCGTGAACCTAAATCATCAACGTTCATATTCTCTTAGTCCACCTTTCAATTGCACCTTTTCTTGCTGTTTCTCTATCATAAGCACTAAAAAATAAACTAATACCACAAAATACATCGCAAGTTACTTGACATCCGTATATTCCCGTTTTATCGTTCACTGTGCAAATAGTAATAGGACTTCGGCCACAAAATGGGCAATCCTTTAGCGCCTTTTTGGAAGCAGTTAACAAATCGAAATCATCTGGAGATTTCTCTTGCCATTCGCATCAGGAAGTCTACAATCAGGTAATGTAAAATTTTGCTCAGTCATAGGAAATCAATTGCCCGAAATCGCACAGTGAATGCCCATCTACACACAGCATTCTATCGTTTTTCCTGCAAATTTCAACGTTTTCAATATTTTTGTATTGGCATCTAGGTTTTAACAACAATGTTCAAGATTGGGGGAAGAAGTCATGCTGGCAACAAAAAAAGCAAAAAAAGTAGAAATTTGCAAATGCGGGTGCAGCAAAAAAGATCATGGAAGTCTGGTGCTTAGAAGGGATGGAAAAATTTACAGAATCAATTGTGCCGGAAGCTGCTGCAAAAAAAACTGCACTTGTGCTAGATTCAGATGGACGCCAAACCTAGATTACATAGTTGATAACGGATACCAACTTTAAATCCTTCTGTGTCATAGCTCCATCGCCCAATTTTTCCCTTCCTTCGGGATAAGTTGTGCCATATTCACAGCTATACCACTCATCAATTTCTGCATCTTTAGTAGCACAGAAATATTCGCCATTTTTTTCTTCCAACTGAGGAGTAAATCCATCTTCTGATCTAAAGTCTCCAGCAGTCATATGATTTGCACATTCACGCTTAAATATGCAACCTTCATCCAAACAACTAATTCCACCATACTTGTATAATTCTAATTTCACTTTCATGTTTTCTCTTGGTACAATTAAAAATCTTATAACCCTTCTGAGTCAAAATTGATATCTTGTGACTTCAACTGCTTGGCATAATCATCTAAATTAGGCACAAATTTAACATTATACCATTTTTGCATAAAACGCAACGGATTCCTAATCATTTCCTGTTTCATCGCTTGTTTAGGGTCATGACTGAAAAATTCTCCATTTGATTGCTGAGTAAATGACGATTGAGAAAATTTAGATAAATAAGGCCGATAAGAAGTAATCGCCTGTTTATCTTTTTCAGCAAATATGACTGTAGGGCGGCTTAAATCCTTTGTGACAATCCATCTTACATTTCTAGGTGTGGCATAAGGAATTATATTTTTTAGTTTTCCGCCAAACAAACCTACTTCCTTTAGCCAATCTTTAGGTATATTTTCTTGATTAGAGAATGAACCGCTACTGCTCCAATCTGGACTTCTGTAATAAGTTTTTAAATCCGATGAAAAATCACTAATTGGGTTTTGGTCTATACGATAAACACTCTCAAGCCAGTCCATAAAACTCAACATACATAATTTAGTGCCCGTATGTAAGAATCTTCACTTTCTCTTGGAAGTTCTTTTTAACAGATTGCAGCATATCCAAAGCAATTACAAACCTGCGATACGGCACTTTTTCGCTGGCAATATCCTTCTCCAATGCCTCAATCATATCATCAATCGAAATAACACCAAAAAAGTCATCATAATTATCTTTGGTGCAATGTCCTGGGTCTTCTACATAATCAATAACTTCCTGTATTAGTTCTTTATGCCCATTATCCTTTAATTCATCATGCAATTTTTGTAATTTTTCAATTGCGCCAAGTTGCCCATCTGGATGAAAATCATTATACAAAGCAAATGTAGGATTTTTATCTTTAAAACTGTGTGAATCACTTACCAACCTTCCTACAGCCCCATCCTCATCACATTTGCAAAGATCAATACTGCAAATAACCTGACCATGTGGTACATCATCTGCAAACCCATAAGGCTTAACCACATACATCTTAGTCTCATATCCCATTTTATCCCTTTAAATTCAATTATAACGCATCCAGACCCATTTAACGATCCGAATCTCATTTTAACTTACAAAACTTATTATAAGCTAATCTGGACGCATTAGGAGGGGTTTTAACCTTCTTGGTACAATTAAACTTCTTCTTTGAATTGAAAATTAGGCAAACGTTCTTTTACTTGCTTACAAACAGCCTCAACGTCTAATCCAGCCCCACCATTGTCGATTGCAAAATTTAATTTACTTGCACTAATAAACCCCATTTGGGTAGCTCTTACCATCGCAATCGTTTTATCAAGCTTCTGTTCGCATACATCCTTATACAACATCCAAATTCTAGGCCCATAGATATTATAACTATCGAAATTAAGGATTATAAAGAATGGTTCACCGAATCCAGCATCAGGATCAATCTTGCCACCCTCTTTTAAGATATTGGCAAGTACAGTTAATGCCCCTGGATTACCTTCACATAGCTTGGTAATGGCACTAATAGGAGTATCAGATAAGTTAATTCGTTCGTTCATGGTTTATTCCATTTATAGTAAAACCCAACCATCATACTTAGTTTCTTCGCCTTCTGGAGCATGTATTATACCAAGTTGACCTTTAATCAAACTATATGCTGGGATTAAGTTAAACTTATCATCCACAATTACTTTATTCATGATTCACCATTATCACGCTTCTGTTCATATCCCTCATCAATAGGCATATCAGCAATCACCCATTCATCCATGTTGTGTAAAGCCTGACAGCATGCATTATCAAAGTCCTTAGCTTCGATTTCCAACATAAGAAATGAATTAGTGTGTGGACGATTAAGAACAACAGTATAGGTTTTGATATTTCTCATTTAGCTTCCCATTATAAATTCATGGTAAGTTACGCCTTCTTTGGGGTTAAGTAATTTAGGTGTGGTGCTTTTCAATCCTTCCAAGAAAACATGATGTTGGTCACGCACATTTTTTATCATATGTCGTTTCCATTAATCTGAAATGCCCTTTTTTTCGCATCTTCTCCAGGCATTACTTTAACTGGATAATCATCGTAGTCAAATGTGTCGCAAACTACAATAACGTGTGTTGCACCTTCTTTTTTAGCTTCAAGCAACCATGTTCTGATTTCACCTTTTGTCACAGCCATTTTTCACTTCTTCTAAAAATTTTGTTAACTCTTCAACCTCAAATTCGCCATAAGCAATTTTGTCATCATCATCTATTAAACGTAATTTGATTCTTGTTGCGGTATTATATTTTTTTATTTCCGCCTGAAGAACCGCTCTGTATCCTTCTAGAAATTCTGATGACATTATTTATCCTCCAGAGAAGCAGGTGTCCAAGAAAGTTCAAACCAAGCTATTTTCCCGTCAGCCACAGGATTAACACGCCAGATTTCGCCTACTTTTGGTTTTGTACTTTTCCGAAAATATGCCCACGTTCTTTCTTTTGTTACAATGCCTTCTACTTCGACTTTACGGAATGCTCCTTCGTCATCAATGCTTAGAATGCGAACAGCCTGCCGATTTTCACTCATAAACCTGGATCGATCCGCTATGTGCCAATCCAAATCCTTTTTCTCACTTTGTTGCTTACATCCTACTAAAAGCAATAGGGCAATGCAGAATTTAATTTTCATTATTTAAACCTTTGCACTTGTAACATTCACACCAAACATATTGAATTTTTACGGCAACTGGAACACCATAAATCCCTGATCCATAATAAGGATAGTAAGGAATAACGGGACGAGTTATTTTTGCTCTGCAAGCAAGAGTTAAATGCCATATATTAGCAAGACGTTTTGCTTCAATTACTCTTTGCTTTTGTTTAGACATTTCAGCACGATACATATGCAATTAGATGAAGTTGAATGTCATTGTTATGCCAGCCTGACTTTTTAAGCTATTAAAAGTGATAAAAGCACCCCTGGCAGGACTCGAACCTGCATCTATTCCAATTACGGTACATCCGGGTAGAAACCGGAGCCGGTACAGGGGCATTTAATAATATATTATATCACATACTTTACTTTTTTCAAACAAAATTTTTATAAAATACTCCTTATAAAAATCGAAATGGCACTCTAATATAATATGTATAGATTAACCAAAGAACAAATAGCCGAAGATATAAAATTAGTTTTTGAACAAATAAATAAAATACCTACTTCAAAACATTATGACAAATTAGGCCAATATGCCAGAACAACAATTAAAAATAGATTCGGTTCATGGGCTAATGCAATAAAAGAAATATTCAATACTGATGTTTCAAGACATTATAGAAAACTTCATCCATGCCATCTTTGTGAAAAACCAACTTTAAACCCCAAATTCTGTTCCTCTAGATGCTGCGCAATACATACTAATGTTCATTGCCCAAAACGAAAGCCTAAAGGTTATTGCCGTGTCTGTAATGACCCTATTGCTTCGAGGAAAAAATATTGCGAAAAATGCATAACGAATAAACCAGAAACAAATAAAATTTCATTAGAGAGTCTTGGTAAAATAGCTATAAAAGAATTTCATTATAAATACAAATACCAAATCTATGCGAGAATAAGAGAACACGCTAGGACAAAATACAGAGAATCAAGTCTACCAAAATATTGCGTCAAATGTGGTTATGATAAACACTACGAAGTCTGCCACATTAAGCCAATACGGAGTTTTCCCAAGGAAACAATTGTTAATGACATAAATCAACTCAGCAATCTTATATCTTTATGTAGAAATTGTCATTGGGAGTTAGACCACAACTTATGGGAAATAAATTCCACTGCTTTAATTTCAATTGTTGCCTAACTACCTTGGTACAATTAAAAACTTTTTGCATTCCTTCTCAACTTCCTTTGCCCATTTAACTTTCATTTCACTCTAACCCATTCATTGCTATATTCTTCAACTTGTCTATACTTCCCAGGACTGATACCAACACTTATATTACTAACTAGAATTTGCAAGACAGTTTGAGTTTCTTGATGTAAAGTCATTGCCTTATCTTCTAAATCTTCAAATTCCTCATCTAAATCATCATCTTCTTCTGGATGTTTCCATTCCAAAATTTCAAAAATATCACCTACAACATAGCTATTGCCATATGGCCTTTTAGGGTCAATTGCAGGAGCGCCAGTTTCACAATCTTGCCAATCGATGTATGCTCTTTGCAATAACTTAATATGTTCTGGTTTAACTTCAAAAGTTTTACTCATCATCATAAGCACCTGATTCGCAACTAACCTTTAAACGTTTGCCAACATATAAACAGAATCCACCAGCATCTTCACAGTTAACCAAAGAACTGCGAAAACTGTCTAATATAGCAATTAGTTCTTCTTTGGTCATATTTTCAAAAACAGGTCTATCAGCTTCAAAATTCATTTGTTAGCCTTTAAAGTAGCCCCAGGTAGAGTCGCACTACCGTCTTGGCGTTATAAGCACCCTGCTTTCCTCTTAAGCTATGGGGCCATGAAATAATTATATACTAAATTTCAAGATAAATCAACCTCATTTTAGAAGTTGCCAAATGCTTTCGTCTCTATTAAAAAACACAACCTGATAATCATCATATTTATCATCTTTATCACCTAAATCGTACAAGCCAGGTTCATCCAAAAACTTAATTGCTTTTTTCTTGCTGTGAAATAATGGCACTTTGTTTAAGAGAAGCAAGTTCTTTATGAAATCTATCAAATTGTCCAGCTAAGGTTTCAAGACCTTCACGTAAAGTATTCATAATGACCCTTAGTTTAGTTAGGAAATTGTGAGTATTTAGGAAAGGGAACGCTCCAAGTAATCACGTTAGATTCAAGCACCATCACTCGCATTCCGTCAAACATTTCTATCCAAACAAAAGGCCCTACTCCATTTTCCATGCTTCGCCCTATTATTGTTCCAGTTCTCCAATCTCCTTGACCATCATTGTTGAACTGAACGCTGTCGCCATAGTTACAGATCACTTGCATCCTCCTTTACATATTATAATATTCCTTAGTTTTATCCCCATCTGGCCTTCGTCTGCCATCTACAGGACAGCGAAACCAGCCATCAGGTTCAATATCTCGTTCTGGATCAAAGGTTTGTGCCGCAGCGACCGCCGAAGCTGTATCTTTGTATCAATAACCCTTGTCCCAACTTGACCAGTCTCTTCCAATCGTCAATTGGGTATTAAATGGTCTTTGGGTAACAATTACAAGTTGCCCATTGGCATATCGTTTGTAATACTTAAAGGAAGATTCAGATTCAAATTCTTGTTCGTCAGTCATGAGCATGCTTTTTGATATTCTTCTAAACTAATATCCATACATCATAGCTCGCCAATAAAGCCACATGTTGATTTGTTGCTGCCTAGTAATAAGCCACCATTGCATTCTCTGTTGCATTAATAGCTGGTAATTTTGAATATACCGTTGCTGCATGATATATTGTTGCTGCATCCATTGTGCTTGACGCATTTGCCATTGAGTTTGAATCGGCAATCCAGGTGTAATTGGCCTGAAATTACGTAGATTCCTGGCATAAGCAGGATTAAGAATTGCTAAAACAATAATCAGACTTAGAATGAGTTTTCGCATGACTGTCTTGGTACAATTAAAGTAGTGCTTTTGCAGCAGCTACTACTTTTTCGTAATTTGGATGATCTGATTTGACTTTAATCAATTCTCCAATAGCTTTTTTTAAATTAGCGTTTTCTTGGGCTACAGCATTTGCCAATCTGACCATATTGTTAAATTGCGCAGTTTGGCTTCTGCTGACTATTTGCAGTCTTTTAAGTTCTCTTTTTGCGTCTAGTTCTCTTGCTGCCATAATTTAATATAGTCTAAAAACCTAGATTCTTTTGAACAAAATGAGGCACATCTGTATCATCGCCGTTTTCATCAATTGGGCCTAGTAAAAGCAAATTGCCAACTATATAATCATCATCTCTCAAGCCAAGGTTATTTTTGAAGCAAAAAGTTGTAGCTAATTCATTATAAATCAACCCCATCATTTTGCCTTCTTCGTTGACATAGCCTGTAAAACCTTCAAAAGTAAGAGGTTCAATATAGCCTCCAACTAATTCTTGCATATCCTCTAATTCTACTTGATTTACATCTGGACCAACGTGAAGGTAGTCAAATTCTATGCCAGTGAATTTGCTTACATCATGCATATGCCCCCGCATTATCAATAATCGTCCATGATCTTTTCTACCTTGTGCTATAAGCCTCTTGCCCATTAAAATACAGGCTTCTCTTACTAATTCTATATGTCTAATTAAGTTGTCTAAATGTTCCTCAAACGTATACATATATTTCATCCTATAAGCGTATTACTATCAAAAGGCGGCGGTTTTCTTTCCAAATCATATAAAGCCGTCTCAATCTTTACCAATCTTTCCTCAATCGGCAAACTAGCGCACCACGCCAGATACACTTCTTTATCCTGTTCTTTTTTCTTCTCTACACATTCATCACAAACTTCAGGAGGCCAATCAGATGCACTGTGGCTAACTGTTTTCTCTTGCTGACAAACAGAGCATGTAATATAAGATATTAAAGCCATTACTTAAGCAACCTGCAAACTGGAATTGTTACATATCCACTTGGTACTACCCTCCCGGTTCGTTCCACAATGCCATTTTTCTCAAGCCATTCAAGCATTCCTTCATTCTCTGAATAGTTCTTGATGAAAACTTCCCCTTCGCCCAATTCATCATCAGGTAAATTTACTGTAGCAATTGCAACTGGATCATGGTCATGTGCATGCGTCAGTTGAATGCACACTCTGCCATTATAATACTTTTTGTATTGCAAATAAACATCATAATTCTTGTACTTCATAACCTTCAATTTTAAGCTCCTTTGTTATAGCCAGCATTTGACAAATTTGCCTATGAATCTTTGTAATTTTCTTATAACATTCACTTACAAGTCTGTTCCAGCCCCGCTCTTTTCTTCTAGCTTTTGCGCAAATTTCTTCATAAATTGCATCAGTAAAACATAAATATTGCATCAGTAAAACATAAATCTCCATAATCTACTTTTAATTTTCTAGCAAGTTTAGCTATAGAAACACGTAGCATTACTAGTTCTTTACGATCAGAACGTGGTGTTGCAGATTTTCCAAGCTTTTTAGCTGTTTTGGCTAAAATTGGCATTTAACTCTCCGGGTTTAAAGCTTTTTTCACAGCCGGTCCTAAAATATCAGCAACGTCATCCAGACCCATTGTAACGCAATCCTTTTCATATTTGGTAGGCGTTTGCATTCCAACATACGCTTCCAAAGCAGCAGCAGACTTGGAAGCATTATGATCTTCCTGTAGCTTTTCTGAATTAACTTGACCTTTCAAGACTTCATTGATAGCACTTTGGGCCGCTCCATGTCCATTATCCCTGTCATAAAGACGTTCATCAAATTCATTTTTCTTCAGGTCAACTTTCATTACCCGACCTTTAACATAATCAAAATATTGAGTTTGGGCTAGAAGTTCATTGGCAATTTCTTCGGTCATAGGCGTGGGATCATAATGAAGGAAACCCATGCCTTGTGGTCGGCTACGGTTATACAATGCAGCTAAAACAGCACCTTTACTCAATCCAGCAATCGAAATCATTTTAATTCTCCTTTGAAATTCTTTCTATTTGGATCGTACAAGTTAACGGGTACACTAACATGGTTTGTTTTAAAGTATGAATATAGCCAGGATTCTCAATTGTTGTTTCATTTAACAAAAGGCAATAACAACCAATTTCATTTTCATCAATATTATCTAAAACATTACTTTTTATGTATACTTCTTCATGTTCCGTAGAAAAACATTCTCCAACTTCAATGTCTTTCAAACATTTCTGTGCAAATTGTGTCGGACCAGTCACTTTAATTTGGTTAGCCATTTTTGTGTTTATAACGTTTTTCTAATGCCTTAATTGCATCTTCTAATTCTTGACCCATTTCTTCATCAACATAACGAGTCATACTTAAAAGATGATAACTTTCTGGGATGTATTTGAAAACAAGCCTGGACGGAGCATTGCCAAAGTCACTGACATTATCCCAGCGATCAACCATTTTAATACGTTTGGCACGATCAGAAACTTGAGCTAAATGCTGCCAATCATGCTTTCTCTTCTCAGTCCTTGGAACATCTGCCCATTCCGGTCCTTCCGTTGGATTAGTAAGTTCCCACATCAATTCAAGAACTAACTTACCACACTTTTCTTCAACAAGCTGATTATATTCTGCAACTTTCTTTTGGGGAATAGCAACATCTTCCGCTAAATCATGGACTAAAGCTGCTGCAACGTCAACTTCAGTAGTGCCTTTTAACGTAGCAATCTTTTTAGCAACACGGATTGGATGGACAATATAAGGAACTTCTGCCGTTCCAGTAGCCCATTTCCTCTTTTGATAAATATGCGCTTCGGTTGCAATCTTTAATGCCCAATCGACAATGGTAGGTTTCCAATCGTGCTTACAATTTGCGCAACGATATTTGTCCCCAACAACGCTATTTTGGAGGCTGTTTTTGCATTTTGGACAGCGAAAATCTCCAGTCGGACCTAGTTCATTAATCATGTTTAATTTTGCCTTGTTCGTCTAACCAATGATAAAATTCACCAATAGCTCCCCTGGCTGATAAACGGCTAAGGGCATCAATTCCACGTTCTCGAATGAAATCAGCCACAAATTTATCACACCAAGTAGCTTTACTTAATTTTTCAACTTCTTTTTGAGGGTCAAGAGAGAATTTCATATTTAATCCATTTGTGGGGTTATAATATTAGCTGAGCTACCAATTGCACCGCCAATACCAAGAGCATCCCTAATTTCATGCAATTTATATTCCTTACCAGAAGCAAAGGATGCATTTGCTATAAAGCCAAAGCATTCACTTAAATTATCTACGGAATGGCTATATGCTGATCCAGGGCAACTAAGCTCCCACTGATTAGGAGGATAAGTTACTCCCTTCCGAGGTTTAGGTTTCTCGAAAGAAAACAAATATCCCCTAGAATTTAGTTCCCAAGCATTGCCTATTTTTGTTGCCCCAAGGGATTCCAGCAATTCTTCAGTAATTAGTAATCCGGTCATAGTTTTTCTGGCCAAGGTGTTTTTAGCATGTTTAGGACCAGCACGGTTATAAACAAAATAATCTATAGCCTTGTATTCTTGCCTTGTTTTACAATAAGGACAGATCAATTTGCTTGTGAGAGTGACGGTTTTCATAACTTACAATAATAGCCTTAGAATCGTATCCTATAGCACCAATTAACATTTTAGTTTCCTTTATATAACTTGCCGAAATATTCTTCCAGCATGTCTTTTCTACTCAAACCTTCAATTAGTTCCTTGGGGATAGCATCAAAACCATAATACGCACCAGCAATTTGGCCTGTAACGCAACCTACCGTATCTGCATCTAATCCCATGTTGCAAGAACGAAATACTGCTTCTTCAAAACTATTCGAATGATAAAATGAATAAATTGCCGCTTCAAGCGTAGCAATCACCCATCCTGATGAATCAATTTCTTCTAAAGTTTTTGTTTTAAAACTGCCATTTGCAATAGTTTTAACTAAAGGATGCAAAGGCTTTAAGTTTTCAATTTCTTTTAGTATTCTCCAATTTGTTGATAAAACTTCATCTTTTGTATAATCTCCATGAATAAAAGCACAAATAATTGCAGTCATATAACGACAACTAGATTTGCATTGTTCGCTTCCGTGAGTTGTTGCACTAGACTCTTCGGCCTTTACCATTAATTCAGGCAAATAGTGAGGGAAAAGATATCTATAATAGGCTGGAACGGCAGAAAGTCTCATTATGCAACCATTGCCAGAAGCATTTTCGTCTAGGTCTGCATTAACTTCTCCAGTACGAATAAATTCATTTAAAGCATGCCTAGTTGTACAGCCAATATCAAAACATTTACCATTTACTGAATATTTTCCATTTTCATACCAATCTACATACCGTTTCAATTGATCTTTCAAGTCCCAACCAACAGTGGCAATGCTATCAGCCAAACACAAGGCCATAGAAGTGTCATCGGTGAATGCCCCTTTTTCTAAATTGAATGGCCCACCGCTTCTATATCCAGTAATTGGTGGAAAACTCCCTCTCGGAAGGAATTCGGCGCACATCCCAGCTGAATCTCCCACAACTCCTCCCCACAATGCTCCTTTTACCTTATCATTCATTTATTTTTCCTTTATGTTCCGCTACCAGATGACAAGGATTAGTTTAAAAACATCTTTTGCCACATTATAAAGGAAACACCCAAATAGCCCACTAAAGCTAAAAGGAACCAAGTTAATTCTATCGTAAAATACAAGCCTGTAAACATAAAAATCATAGCCAAGCCAGTTAAAAGGCAAGCTACGATTCCTTCCGTTTTCGTATCTTTTTGATAAACGTAAGGATTACCAATAAAAAAGTTACGGAATTTAATTAGTAAAAGGGAACCGCTGCCGAGAATGGTTAACCCCAATAGACTTCCAAAGAAAACAACACTTAATTTTTTCATGCACTAATATAGTCAGTTATTAACTTGGCTAGTTCACTTATTTTGCTTTCCAATTCTTTATATTTCTCTGGTTGTTTGATAATATATTCCAAATGCACATTTAATTCTTTTAGACCTTTGTAAGTTTTAATATTTCCAGCCTTTTTAATTCTTTTGTCTAATTTTTTAGTCCGTTCTTCTAGCTTTTTAAACTTATCCTCAGCTTTCCGTTTCAGCTTGTTTAACTCATTTTCAGATTTTCTCAATTCAGAAAGCCTACTAATAGTCTTTCTTTCATTATTTAAAATGAATTTAAAGATATATTCTTGTTCAGGATGCCCATCAGTTATTTCAAGTAATCGTTGATATGAAAGTGGTTCGTTCATGGATATACATTTTCTTTTGTTTGTTTTCTGGTCTTTATAACCTGTTCCATTTCTTCCAACAATATTCTTTCTATCGTAGCACTTGGAGAATTTCTGGCCTCTCTTCTAAGTCTTTGTGCTTGAATATGCCATCTTGCCTCTCTATTGGAGCAAAGCCAACAATCATAATGTGATTTTGACCCCAACATTGACATCGCATAACTTCTAGGCCCATATTCATTTCTGGTTTCATTACATTTATCTCCGCACAAACCACATAAAACTATTGTGCCAACGGGAATTTTGCCTGCATCTGGAGTATAAGCTTCTTGCCCGTATGCGAGTTTTAAAATTCCATCATTAATCATAGGATGTTCCATGTTGTCTCATTTATGCTTGGGCAAATACCACCTTAAATCACCATCATGATCTGTTTTAAAATAAGGCTTAAATCTTTTCTTGCATTTCTTACAACGTACTCTTGGAGGAACTTTGACTTTTCCATAGCCACATCTTTGCCTAACTCTTTCAAATTGGCTTATGATTCCAAGACATATATGCTCATATTGACACCATTCAACGGCCATTATTTGTAATACCTGATAACAATCTTTCTACCGGCATGTGAGGAATACCATGATAGTATCTATCCAATGAGTCACCTTCCATATAAACGATATCACCAGCATGTACATAATGATAGACAGGTACGCCATCAAGAGGAATATATTCATATTTAGAGAACAGCAAATTGGCATATCCAGATAAATTTAATATAACTACTCTTTTATAACAATAATCCCCATCCTTATGCAGCACTAATTTATAACCAGGATTAAATTTCTGATACATAACATGAATGCGACAATAATCATTATCGCTTTGTGCAGCACGTACTCCAGCAGCATATGCCCGATGAAGATAATGACTGCTTTGAAGGTAGTATTCAGCTATCAAAATTAATCCCTTAATTGTTCCAACTTCTCTAAACATTCAAGACAAGCATCCAACATCTTATTGATTCTATCTGGGCATAGTTCTTGATTAACGGAAACTCCACGCCCTAAATACTTATATCAGCTAACCTCTACATTGTCCCATTTAAAGTTAAAAGGTTGTTCATAGGAATCATCCCAAGAATAAGCCTGGACTTCAAATACATCATTTTTATATCTGTTGCCGGTATTATCAAATGGTGAATTGTATTCCTCTTGATTGGCATTCCACATTATACGCCTAAGCTCACTATCAATAGCCTGTAATGCGGCAATAAGAAGATTGCTGCCTTCATATTTCTTCCACTGTTGCCCAAAACACATCTGCCCTATTTCTGGCTGATAATTATTCATTGTTTAAGCTTCCACAAATCACTTGGCACATTATTTTCGTACCAATCTTGTTTTACAAAATGTATCAAAATTATTGTATTGCTTACTCATCATACACCCAAAAGTTATGGAGTCCTAAACTTTCTTTCTCATTTTCATACAGTGCATCATTTATCCAATACAGCTGCTATCGTTTTATTATCTGCATTCTCCAGATGGCCAAAAATAAAACAGAGAGCTTCAGCCCTAGTAATGTCTACCGTTGACTTAGCTCCCATTTTATGCAGCCTCAAGTACGTCTTTGTTATACTCAATACCCCTGACTTCCAATTGCTCAACTCCAGCCTCAGTTATACAATAACCTTTGCTGCTAACAGAAACCATTGCCGCCTGATCTGGAGTCGATTCAAGCAACCAGGGCAGAACAAACTTATCCAATTCTTCGATTTTACATTCAGCCACGCCAGGAAGTCTAGCAGCAGAAACCGGGTGTTGGCCTAATGCTTTAAGGATTTTAAGCCGCTGATAAGTCATTCCCCAAGGGTCAATTTCATTATCACAGGCTATTTGCTTTGCTACTGATTCCCAATTGCCAGGATTCATGTTATATTCCAAAGTCATTTCCTTAGCGAATGCAATAGCTTCTCTAGGAACCCTGGAGCTATAATGGGCAACCAGCCTACAAACGTCCATAGACCAGTTAGGATAATGGGCATTTACAATCTGAGCCATCGTTTCCTTGTCATAAAGATGCAGTTGAATCTTTATGAAACGGGTATCAAAGGCATCAAACAGCTTACCACGGTCAGTTGTAGCAATAATCCAGTGGATATTTTTACAATTAACCGTCATGCCCTCAGAGGTAACAAGGATGCTATCGCTGGGTTCAGTAGCTTTAAGCAATCCTTGGACCATGTTGTTATGAAGGGCATGAACTTCGTCAATGAAAATGTCCATTGGCGGAAGGTAAAACCCATTATTCTGCTTCTCAAGGGTCACGCCAGACCTAAATGCAACACCTGAGATTTCTTTAAATAAATCCTGAGTGTTCTTGACGGACTTTGGGCTAATTTCCACAAACGGAAGCATTCTAGCCCTATTGTGACGCTTTACGAGGCTAGTCTTGCCAGTACCAGCAGGACCAATAACCGCCACATTTAATCCCTCTGTGGCATGATTGAACTTACCCAAAGCATTAAAGTCAATACGGACAAGCCTCTTAATAGCATTCTCATTACCCACGAACCCGTAATATGGGGACTCTGGGTTAGATGGGTCAAGATACCAATTACGACAGTTAGGAGAGGGTGGATTTTCCCCTTCCCTGAAAAATTGAAAATATGGTTGCATGGCATTTGCTTGGTACAATTAAACTATTCCCACCGCTTCCTTGAACTTTTGTACACCACAAGCAGGATATTCTGATTCTTTTGGTGCATGTGGTCCCATTTCGATTAGTTCTCTTAACAATGGGTAAACTTTGGTCTTTAGGTATTTTCTATGATCACGGTCGGCATTCAATTCTAACCAAGGCCAAGGAAATGTGCCAACAACGGAATCGGCAATGCCATCACACATTATACGACTATGTTTAATGGAAAGAAAACATGCAGCCATAATAATAGTTTTTGCAGATTTTAATTCTTTAATTTCCATTTCATTTAAAGTATCTAAAACACGATAAAGTTTAGATGTTTCTTTTGAAATTTTAGGCATTTCTTCTAATTTATCAGCAATTTTTTGATATAAAAGGTGCATTGGACAACCGATCCGTAAACCGTGCCAATAATTTCTTAACACAGTTGGCGTCCACTCTCTAATAACAGTATCTGCAATGTGGAACACCCTCATCCAACATCCTTGTTCTCCCCTTTTGCCTTTGCCAAATCCTAGCTTGATTGTTTTAAGATAATCATTCATTTTAACCAAAACCTCCAGCTTCAACAGAGATAAGCACACTATTTGATTTAACCAGATAATCAATTACAACTGCTTCTGTCTTTCTAGATACCTTTGTGGCGTCTAAAGCTTGTTTCTCATACTTTCTTACCACTTCCAAAGCACTTTTAAGTTCCTCTGTTTCTTTCTTGTTAAGAGGAATACTAACTTCATACTTGGCATTCATTGCACCATTAAAGATAGTCCTAACAGTTAACTTTGACATTTAATACCTATGTGCCAGCAGCACATTGTTTTAATCCACTAATTCTTTTAGTTTATGTTTTAATACCTACTAGTTCTTGAAACTTTGGAATACCACAAGCAGGATATTCAGGTTCTTCTGGTGCATGTGGACCCATTTCAATTAGTTCTCTTAGTGCAGAATATAAATGATCTTTTACGAGAACGTTTCTACCCATATGATCTATCAAAATTCCAGTAAACTTATATAAATTAGCTATCATTTCTCTCTTGCAAGTTTCGTGGATTATCAAAATGCCTTTTATATGATAAATTATTATGTCCAATTCACTCATTAAATAACAAGCTGCAATTTCAATATCATTTCTAGCTTTACGAAGACTAGGCAAATCTACAATTTCATCCAAATTTCTTAGGAATTTTTCATCTTGTATAAATCCTGTATGAAAACTCACGGTTGCTGCCCATTTTCTTATAGCAATATCCGCAAGTTTAAATAGTCTTTTCTCAGTATCTTTCCAAGTGCCTTTAGTTCCCAATGGAGCAAACAAACCAAATTTCATAATGTCATTGGTTCTGCCCTTATTGTCCATATAATAAAGATCATTAATAATTATGCAAAGGCTATTAATGATAGGATCAACGCAATCTAATGTATCGGTCCATTCCCCACCCAAATGAGCAGAAAGAGCGCTCATCCAACATGCTTGCTTGCCAGATTCACCGACTCCCTACCCCAAGTTAATTGTTCTTAGATAATCTTTCATGTTACTCCATCATTAGATTTAAGGCTCTACTTGCCGCTTCTTCCTTTAATGTCATCCACACATAGTTTTCGCCATTTCGGATAAACTCATACCATTTTTTAGCCAATGACTTCAATTCTTTTTCTAAATCTTGCTCATTCTTGACTGTGCCATTTAGTATATTTTCGTACACTTTTACACCAGCCAAGGGCAGTGAATCCATCAAATCGCCTCTAGAATCATCACTGCCAAGAGAAAAGTCATCAAGCTTCTGGTCTATTTTATCGGAAATTCCTTCATATGTAAAGCAGAACTGCAATAAGTCCTTGAAATTATATGCAACATGTGGACCATCAAAACCACCTTCAGGGTGTTCGCTTTCTCCAGTTGCAGTTAGCCGGAACAATTCATCTATGGAAGTTTTTAATTTGTCATAGGTGAAACCACGATTTGCGATTAGCTTTCTTAGAAATTCAATTATTTGCCAGAACTTATCATGTGGCAATTGAGTTTTTAGCCTGCTATAATAATTAGCAAAGGCATCGTAATATTGTGTGTCTGCATGGATTTTCAGTTTTCCAATTTCAACTAGTTTCTTTGGAAGTCTGACTTTGCTAGGTTTATATTGGCCTATATTCCACATAGCTTCTTCTATAGTTAAAACTTTAATTTTACTCATTTTTGATTCCACAATGATTCTTTAACCGCTTATGAACTGCCCTATCTGAAACTCCTAATTGCCTTCCAACAGCTAAAAATGAAGAAGATTTTATCATTGATTGAAGTTCTTCACAGGATGGCCAAGAAATTTTTGTTTTTCGGTTTTTTTCATCACAAGACTTACAAGCAAGTTGTTATTCCTATCCCCGTCTTTATGGTGAACTTCTAAAGGAATTGACTTGCCACGCCATTCAGTTAAACCACATCCTTCGCAAGCATGTTTTTTGATTCCTGCTGCTATAAGTCTTTTTTTTAGAATGTGTCCCGTCTCGAATCTGCCTTTAACCAAAATTTCTTCTAAAGGTCTGCCCCTCCCATTACTTATATGTTTATGCCAAGTACGTGCCTCAATGTGAGATACATCAATATTCCATAATTTAACATACTTATGCAAGGTTCTATAATTGGCACCAGCAGGAACCATACCTAATTGCCTAAACACTTCGCTGTAAGAAATACAATTTGGAATTATTTTTTGTAATATTTGTTCATTAAGTTGTGTTGGTTTTGTTTTCTTCATCACATATCATAGTAAATATGCAATGAAACTAACGCCCCTGGCAGGATTCGAACCCACATCTTAGCTATCTAAAGTAGCACGTTTTGCACAATTAAACTACAGGGGCTTTTGGGTTTGGCTTATATATTACTTCCTCAACTTCCATCAGAAAAGCTTCAATTTCTGCTTGTGACAAAACCTCTTCTTTATAAATAGGTTCTAAAGCATTGAGCCATATTATATCATGTGCCCGGTTCAAAAGCTTTATCAATTTTGCAGTAAGAGGATCATCACTTGTTATCATAAGCTTTTCACGCACCAATTTAAAGGTTCAACGTACTGAAAACCCATTTCTTTTATCTTCTCATTCTCATTTATATCCCCAGCTTCCAGTTTTTTCCATTTGGGATTAGATGCTATAAGTAAATCTATCATTCTCTTGCCAACACCTAATTTTCTATATTCTTCATCAACATAAATTATATCCAAATACCCCCAGCAAACTACATCAACTGCAATTAAAATTCCAACTGCTGTCGAAGTTTTAATTTCAAGAAACGCATCTTCTCTAAAAGCCCCAATTACTTTAACATGAGAAGCCAATATCATTTCTTCATATTCATAAAAACTATGCCCCAACATTATAAAGTTAGACCAATCGCCATTATAAAGTTGATATAAAGTATGTGCGTCTTCTTTTCTGGCATATCTAACAATAATTTCAGTATTCACAGAATTTCCACCTTTTTCCATGCTAAACTTTACTTTTTTCACGCTATACCGCATAGGGTCTTTGGCATCTTCCTCTTCCTTATTCCAACGGTAGCCATATCTTTGCTTGCACAATATAATAAAGAACATAACCAGAATAGACCCTGGAATCCATAGCCAAGTCCACCAAGGAAATTCTCCATGACTAAGAACCGGCCCAAATGTTATCAAAAATAACATCAAATACCAAAAAGGGTCGAACCATAAAGACTTGGCCAACCCCTTTGCTTCTTGCCAAAATGTCATGTTATTTTGCAAGCCTTTTGTTTTTTGTATTAAAACCATCGACCAATTTCAAAGAAAGCAACCAATCAAATAAATCTTGCCCTCTTTTTAGTTTTTCTGACTTCTTTTTATGCCTTCCCAAATAATTTAATCTTACGTCATTTGCTATTAAATCTGTATTGGTATAAACATATTGTGCCATTACTTTGAAATCTGTTTCATCAATGGCAAATACATTAGCGTCATTGGTTTTGAATTTGAATAGAATGCAATTTTCTGCCCAATTATTACTACCGAACCAAAATTCCATCTCCTCTTCGTCAATGGAAAATATGTCTGCCGATGGTTTAAATCCAAAATAACAATCCAATATTTGATTAAAATCAATAAAATCTATTTCAAAATCTACTTCTTTAGAATCTCTGGTACGAATCCATATGTTGGGGTGCTTCAATTCATCTTCTAATGAAGGAATTGGCACAATACCAAAAGTTTTAACCTCCAGTTTAGGAGCAGACTTAGCTAAAATCAATGACATAAATTAATCTCCTGCGTAATGCCACATCATGCCCATTCCTTTTCGGACTTCTTTAACTGCTTCCCATACTTGAGGCGGCACAGGATCATCTTTACTATAAATTTCAGCTAAACGATCAGGAATGTTGCTGCTTGGAGTGCTAATAACAGCACATTGTTTTAATCTATTGCAACTTCCTTGCTGCATCGCAAAAAAGAAAAAGTGCGTTCCAGTGCCAATAACAGCACATTGTTTTAATCTATTGCAACATAAGCAGTCCGGCAACCTTCGCACGTGCCAATAACAGCACATTGTTTTAATCTATTGCAACGGAAACATATTAGGTAGTAGCAAGTCTGGAACATTGTGCCAATAACAGCACATTGTTTTAATCTATTGCAACAGAAGTGTAAGAGTGCGGAGGTGGCTAAGCAAATGCCGTGCCAATAACAGCACATTGTTTTAATCTATTGCAACACGGATTTCCACGAAAGTCTGGGGCAGAGCATCAAGTGCCAATAACAGCACATTGTTTTAATCTATTGCAACCAGACACGGACCGACATGTCGCCACTGGCGAATTCATGTGCCAATAACAGCACATTGTTTTAATCTATTGCAACCTCTTTGTCACGTTTGTGCCAATAACAGCACATTGTTTTAATCTATTGCAACCAGGTCATCGACGAAACAACCTTCTACGCTGCGCAGGTGCCAATAACAGCACATTGTTTTAATCTATTGCAACATCTACTGGACGATGCGGAGATAATCGATTGCTATAGTGCCAATAACAGCACATTGTTTTAATCTATTGCAACGCTGCCCAGCCCTTCTCTCAGTAACAAGCAATAACTGGAGTGCCAATAACAGCACATTGTTTTAATCTATTGCAACCTCGATCACGTGTACGGCCACGACGAGGACCAAAAAGTGCCAATAACAGCACATTGTTTTAATCTATTGCAACGCTACTATTATATATTAGTCGGTGCATACACTATAGTGCCAATAACAGCACATTGTTTTAATCTATTGCAACAAAGAACGCACATTGAAGGACAGATTGCCAAGCTGGGTGCCAATAACAGCACATTGTTTTAATCTATTGCAACAATACCCTTGCATTGACACATTCTTTTTTTGCGGATAGTGCCAATAACAGCACATTGTTTTAATCTATTGCAACACCATTAAGGTGTACGGCGGCGGCAAGGGCGGTTCGGTGCCAATAACAGCACATTGTTTTAATCTATTGCAACGAAAGATCAACACCTAAGAAGATTGGCTGATTAGTGTGCCAATAACAGCACATTGTTTTAATCTATTGCAACGAATTAACTATGGTATCTGGACTCCGTGCCAATAACAGCACATTGTTTTAATCTATTGCAACCATTCCTAGTTTCTTCTTGTTAGTCCTTAGCCTCCAGTGCCAATAACAGCACATTGTTTTAATCTATTGCAACTCCAAAATTCGCCCTTCATCCTACTCCATATTTGACGTGCCAATAACAGCACATTGTTTTAATCTATTGCAACCTTGCCATCGTGCACGTGATTACTTTCATTGTATCGGTGCCAATAACAGCACATTGTTTTAATCTATTGCAACGCTCTTGAGCGCCAAAGGCGGAGACTGGCCTTTGGGTGCCAATAACAGCACATTGTTTTAATCTATTGCAACAAAAACGGCGATTGTAATGCAATGTACAATCAAATAGTGCCAATAACAGCACATTGTTTTAATCTATTGCAACTTTTGCGGATATAGCGGTTACTGGCTGGTTTTATTTGTGCCAATAACAGCACATTGTTTTAATCTATTGCAACATTGAAAAAGTGCTTTTCTGAAACTGGCCATTGGTGTGCCAATAACAGCACATTGTTTTAATCTATTGCAACCAGGACCAGGGCGGCCATGCCGACGATGACGCCGAAGTGCCAATAACAGCACATTGTTTTAATCTATTGCAACGCTCATTTGCATAAAGCCTTTTAATAAAACAACTTACAAACAAGTATGCGAGAGGCAATTACTTTAGAACAACTGCATATCCGAATTTTATTGGTTTGATGCCATAAACCTTTTTCAAATAAAGACTTAAAACGAGCGATAGGCAGCACAGGATAACTTTATCGCAAAAGCTTAATTCATCAGGACTTAAGAAAAATTTTCTTTTCCAACGTTTTTCACCACATAGTCTCTCGCCCTTATTTTTAAATAAGGGCGAGAGACTGAACAGAAAGAAAAACTGATAACAGTTTGCTTTCTGTTTAAAATAAACTTAAAAATAAGATGTCAAAGATCAACGAACAGAGCCATTTTAAGCTTTGGATAGGATTATTGCAAGACCTTTCATTCCTATTGTAGCAGCAGCGGCGATATCAGCATTCAATTCTCCAATTTCTGTAACAAACAATTTTCCTGTCCTGGAGGGAACTAAACAAAAAGCTTTTTTGTTTTTAACAAATTCAGGTATTTGTTTGTAGCTCATCAAGTCATTTTCTTTCAGGAAATTTTCCCAACCTTTTTTCAACAAACAATCAGTTAAGCTTAATTGTTTTTTTGTAAAAATATCGGTTATTCTTTCTTTCCAAGGCTCAATATTAAGATCATCTAAATGAACTTTATCATAACGACATTTTTTCTTGCAAGTTACAAAACAGTTATGAGACGTATAAGCAGAGTTTACTCCCATTATAGAAATTGGCAACAAATCTATTTGTTTTTTCAATTCTTCGATTACTTTTGACGGGCACCAGGATGTTATACTTCTATTAAGACCTCTGGGGGAACTGGAAGAAGATTTTAGTTGGGTATTTTCATATAGAATTAGATTTACTTTGTTATTGACAGCTTCATGCAAAACTTTGTTTACAGTAATTCTTACTCGTTCCGTTCTTATGGCATTAATTTTCTTTCTAAGAAAATTCTGAAATTCAATAATTTCTGCATTATTTTCTTTAACTTTTAAGAATTTATTACAAGCAGAAGAAAGTGTTTGGAGCATCTTAATTCTAGCATAGGATAACCCGCCTCTCCCAATTTTATCTGAATTATTTACAAATAATATTTGGGACGCCTTTATCAATAATTCTGATGATAAATCGCTTTCTTTTCTTACATGTTGTAAAGTTTTTGAAAACTCTACAGGATCATTAATATTTAGTTGTTTAACCTTATCTGTAATTTCTTTTGATTTGTTTGTATACCACTTGTTAATTAAATTTGCAATAATTCTAGAATATTCAGACCTTTTTGGCAAAGGATCAGGCATGTCTTTTTGCTCAACACCAGTTATTAAAAGATATTTCCAAAATTCTATTTCTTCTGAGTCTAAATTGGTGTTTGTTCCACCATCTAATCTGCACTGACGATAACCATTTTCGCCAATAGGTTGTAGATCACGAATATGTCCCCATTCCAACAATTTAACCCACAAATTATTATGAGGCACTTTAAACTTAGTACCACTATGATCTTCCCATGAATGTATTTTCACATGAGTAATGCCATTTTCAATAAAATAATCTGTATCTCGATCACATTCAAATATTTCAAATATAGTATATGATATAGAACTTCTAATACCAGGGTCTATACTCATTATTATGGTGCCGGTTTTCATCAATTTTTGCCATGAAGCTTTTTCAAATACTGGCAAATTGACTGTTAGATGGGCATACCATTTATCATTTTGTTTACAAAGTTTAAGTCCACCCTTTTTAACTAAACTCTTAGGAAGAATTCGATAGTTTTCAAAGATTTTTCCAGATAACTTAGTCTGTCTAATTGATTGATTATCTTTAATTTCATTAGACAATCTTTTGCAAGCAGAATTAATTTTAGTCAGTTTGAATGATTTGCCATCGAAAACATTCAATGTAATTGAGTGACTATTTCCAGTTGTGCTTTTGATATTGCCTGTTGGTCTTGACTCCCCAAATCTAGGAGTGGCTAAGTGATCATCCCCAAAATGCTTAAGTCTTGGACTTTTATGATTTATAAATTTGTAATTTACATTATCCCAATTATCATATTCTCGTATTAATTTCAACCAATCTTTGTCCTTTCTGGACTGAATTTTATTGCCTAAAAAGTTGAAAAAGTTAGCGTCTCCAAATCTTCTTCCAAGAATGTTGTAGGATTTTTGGGCTTCTTTAATAGCATCTTCAAAAGACTTGTTATCTAGTAAATCAAATACTTTTTCAAGTCCTGAAAGGCTGCTATTTCTAAGTTGTTTGTTTGTTTTTTTGTATTCTTCAAACCATTCTTTTACCTCTGAATCATGGAAATCAGATTTACAGTTATGATATCTTTCTCCTAAGACATTAAAAAAATTAGATTTCCAACTTTTAATTTTTTCAAGAGCAAGATTGCCCATTTCTCCAAAATTATTTTGACTACTATTACCTTTTTCATTAAAATAACTTACACCTATTGCTTTTTCAATGTTTTCTCTAATTTTCGCATGCCAGGGACAACGCTTAAAAGCAACATGTTCTTCTGCGTTTACAATTTCTTCTTGAAATTCCTTAACCAATTGGTCTTTGGTAGTATCTTCTGTTAATTTTTCCAATTTAATAAACACTCTGGAAGGCTTTCCTTTTTTGCCATAAGCTTTGCCAATTTCTTTAGCTTCTGCTATATCTGGCAATCCAAGAGATTGTAGAATTTTTGTTTTTGCATTTCTGATATCTGATTCTTGTTCGATAAATTTTATAGACTGTTCACATTTAATTTTAAGATTAACCCAATCTGATTTTGTTCCATCATTCCACCATTGCCCCAAGGCACTTCTCATATACAATTTGCTATCCACATCTTTATTAAGCCAAAAATCTTTTTTACAAACAAGATCAGCAACATTAATTTTAAATGATAGGTCTTGAAATGCTTTTCTTCTATCTACCCAACAAGTATTCTCAGACACAAAGGAATTAATTTGTGCTTTGATAGTTCTTTCCCAATTGTAGCTTATTTTCACATTATTCGGCAGATAAGATTTGAACTTGTTCCAAACATCTTGAACAGAAATAATGAATGGCGAATTGCTATTCGTTTCTAAAGAAAACCAACAGCCAAACAATAAAGCTTCTTCGCTAATAGGAATAAATATTTCTTTATCTTCTTGGGATTTCCTCTTTAATTTTTTAGTAATACAATAACTGCTAAGAGGAGATAATGGAATCATCTCAAATTCTATACCGCCCAAAACAGTAAGCCAAAAGTCCAACCAAGCAGAAGCTCCTTTTGTATAAACATCTATCGTCTTTTCTACTAAATCATGATTATCTAATAGAAGCAGCTGATAGGATCGCAAAGTAGTTTTTTCTTTTAACATTAAAATATCCTTAAAATTCTCAACTGTCTTAAATTGCGACATGCTATTGCGTCGGACACCCTTCCCAGCGTTTACCGGTCATTTTAGCGTATTTTTCAATTGGCTTATAATCATCTTCAGAATGAACCCAAAAACAAACTTTAGTCTTTATACCTTTGTCTTTTTCAATCTTATTGGCAACCCTTTGAGCAGCTTTTAAATTCTTGTATCCCCAAGGATCATCATTAGGAAACTCAAAATCAATACCATTCCAAACTCTAATTGCCCCATTGTCGGAGATTGTAGTAATAACAAATTCTCTTGTGGGAGAACAAAACAATTCCATAATCTTTTCGGCAGTATAGAATTTCATTATTACCCCTTTGGCTTAACTAAAATCCAAACGCCACCATCACCAAACTTTTTTTTAAGCCTTTCAAATTCTTTAATATCTTGTTCTTCATTATATGCTGCAAGTTCTTTTCGTCTTTGCACTCTTCAACTAATTGATTCCACTTATTAATTAAACCAATTCTTTCTGAAACAATCTTAGTCCAAGGATATTTCTCTAAACCAACACCATTTTTAATCCAAGCTTTCAATAAACTTTCAGCGTGGGAACTATTGGTCCATTCTTCAGTTGGATAATAAATCGTCCACCAGTCATTATCCACCCTACTACTGCACCCATGACCACTGTTAGATCAAGGATGCACTTGCCATACTACATAGCCGTTTTTTGTCTCCCAGGAAAGTTTTGGATGACGAAGCCACTCAACATATTCTCTATCTCCTCTTGCTTCAAGCCAATCAGCCCATTTTCGAGCCGTTGCCGTTCGTTCAACATCAGTTTTAGCTTTAAGTATTTTCCTGATAAATAGAGAACACTCAGAGTATAACCATTGTGGTTTCATCATTAGTCTCGATCTTTTACATATTGTTGAACAGCTTTATGTGCCTCGGTAAGTCCAACACCAGTCCTTTCACGGTAAAGCTTGGTAGCCTTTACAATATTCTTAGCTGCAACCTCAGACTTTTCATAAAGATTAAGGTCTGTAGCATGTTGATCAAACTCCAACATGAAGGTTAAATGCCTGGACAAACTGACGATGTGATTTTGAAGTTCTTTCATCACTTGATCAGCATAAGTTAAATCCTTTTTGCCAAGTTGGTCACGATACTTCTTCAAACATTTTATAGCTTTAATTAGGTTTTTCAAGAGGTTTTTCAAGATAAATGTCCTTGTTTATTTCTGTTTTCTGAAAAGTATATTGTGCATCAGAGGCAAAAGGCTTTCCATCCTTGAATATCCAACAATTACCATTACTTTCATATCGCTTAATAGCAGCTTGACGTTCATCTAGGGAACTATACACTCCCAATAAATGATCTTCCTTATCATCATAATCACCCCAGCTAATCCAAAGTAAATATAACTCCATGTTTACTCCTTCACATATTTCAAAAGTGCTGCCTTAAAAGTTTTACTGTTGTAAGGAGTATCGTAAGAACTAAGAAAACTAATCAAAGGATACTTGGCCTGCAATTCATCCCGCATTTCCTTTAACTTAGTTCCAGTTCCAATGTTCTTATTAACCAAACCGCACAGTCTAATATATGCCCGACTTTCACTGGAATGAGCCTTGTAAGCCTTTTTGCAATATTCCACATAACGGCCAAATAAGGTTTTTTCACTCAAATCATCATTAAAGAAAGCTTCGGCAAGATTGTCACGATAATGAGTCCATTCATTATTCATCTTGATAGTGGCATCAAGATATTCATTAGCTTCAACAACTTCCTTGATATAATCGTCAAGGCTAATCCAGTTATCCATCTTTTCCAGAATCTTCTTATCAGCCGAACGAATTCCAAAAACTTCCAATTTTCCATCCTCAGATTCATGGAAAGCCGACAAAGCGCTGATGGTAGACTCCAAACCGTCTGGGCTATTACCTTCATTACCAAACAACGTATATTTATAGTAAGACATTTCTACATAAATGCCACCTTGTTCCAAATCAACGTCAGCTGGTTGCCAATATGAACAAGCTTCTTTTTTATAGGAATGAGATTCAACCCAACGATTAAGCTGTGCCCTTACTCCCTTGCGACGTGGAACATAAGAACGCTTGCTTTCAGGCTTAGGTAAAGAACTAGCACGAATTACAATTTCTTTTAGTCCAGCTTCTTCCAAGAAACTTACGTTATTGTTTTGCAGCAAGTAAGCTTCATCTGTGCGTTTCTTATTTAAATCATGCAAAACCCTTGTGTAACCACCATGCCCCAAGTCATTCACATAAATGGGCTTGTTATCAGCGTGAATGTGGCTATGCCCATTGCTCTTTGCGAAACGTTCCTTCTTACGTCGCAAAAACTGAATATTAATTTCCTTGTCAGGGTTCTTTTCATTCCACTTGGCAGAACTTACATAACTATGAATTTCCTGACCATTCCAAGTAGCAGAAGTTAAATTCTTAATCTTGCCAATGATGGAATGGTGAGAATCATGGAGAACACGCCTAGCTTCCCAAATTGTAGGAGCGGAAGCTATCATGTTATCAATTTCTCCCCTAACATCCTTGACAGCTTCAGCAAGACATTCCTTAATGACCTTAGCACTATTTTCAGTATAAGTAATATCTTCACGGTTTGCAGTTACTTCAACAGTGCCAATTGGGACAAAGATTTCACAGCCCCAATCTAGAATCTGCCGGTCAAGTTCATCCAAACTAACCTTGTTGCCAAGACTGTAGGTAGACAGCTTATAAGCAACATTACCCATGATCAATCGGCTCGCATCACCATAATGCTTTTCCTTGCGGAGAGCATACTTATCAGTTTTCCTAATGTATTCTCGTTGCGTAAGTTCAAACCCAGCAACGCCAACAACATTAGGCTGAGGATTAAACCAAGATAGAATATTTGATGCCTTATTCTGAAATTCCCAGAAATCAGAACTTTTAACAGCAAACTTAACTTCTAGACCGTTGGATTCTTCAGTAACTTCTTCACCCATCTTGGCGATAGAAGGCAATCCATCCTGATCAATGAAGCAACTATAGGTATACTTGTTGCCATTGAATCGGCTTTCAACGGTGAATTGATCGGTATAGCTAAATGGACTCTTACTGCCCAATCCCAAGCAACCAGTAAAGTCATTTGAATGAGTTTTATCTGATTCAAAATAGGTTGTATAAAGGGTATTAAGGTGATGTTCGGAAAGTCCAGTGCCATTGTCCTTTACGGAGAAAAATGGTTCAAGGGTATTGGGCAGATGAACGGTAAAAGATTCCTTGTTGCCAGCAGCGATATGGGCATCAGCGGCATTGGTAGACAATTCACGGATGGTCGATGACACCTTATCTGAATATAAACCAGACGACAAGATCGCAAAAGCTTTTTGAGACGCTTTAATCCTAAAAGTAGATGGCTTAACATCAGCAGACTTTTCCAAATTCAATGGGTTCTGTACCAAAATCATTTGTATTTCCTATTTGATTGTTCGTTGAACTTTTCTCGTTCTTGGTACAATTAAACTTCCTCAAATAACACAAAGCGTTTCCCAGAACATCGGCAGAATCTTTAAACTGCCCTAATCCAGTATTACAATTAAAACAAAGTAAACCTCTTATTTCGCCTGTATCGTGGTCATGGTCTACACAAAATACATCTATTTTAGTTTTTCTATGTTTTCTAGGAATTTTTGAGTCTTTTGATTCACATATAGCACAACAATGATTTTGATTCTTTTCTATTGCCTCATATTGCTTCAAAGTTATACCATATTGGCTCAGCAAATCACTATTTTTTTCACATCTCATACAAGCAGATTTGTAACCATCTTTGGAATTATTGGAAGTTTTAAAATCTTCTGTATCTTTTGTTATTTGACATTTGCTACATCTTTTCTTTCCATTTTCATCAAGAAAAATCCAAAAATCCCATTGAGTAAAATTATCGGTATCACCATTGCAAAATTTATTAGTAAGACGTAATCCCCTTACTAAGTCTTTAGAAAGATTACCTTCGCCAATTAAAGGATTGCCCCAATGCCATGCTAAAATAGCCCTTATCGCTGATATTGGATTATTGCAAAATAAATTAAGGTCCATCTTGTTTTCATTCAACATTGTGTTTCCTCTTATTTTAACTTACTTTATAACGGCTCATATATAAATTATGGGATTCACAGTTTTGATGGCTATACTTAGTTTTCTAGGTGGTTTAATTGCCCTTCGTTGCCCTTGGTGTGGCACTTGGTTTCCTTTATTTAAAAGTTCCTATAAAGGTAAAAGATGGTGTAAAAAATGTGGGCGAAACATTTTTACATTATTTTAACTACCTTTTAGGCCAAGGTTTACCTTCTGTTGGGCTTTTACTACATGTGCAATACCAATTCTTGCACTTATCGTTTTCTTTACATGTACAATCTGCATAACAAGTGCAATGATGGCCCGGTGTCGGTTTCTCGCAACGGCAACGGCCTGAATCCTTGTCGCTATTATTACTGCAAGAACAAATTAAAAAACAAACTAAAATAAATATCCAACGCACAACTATTCCTCTAATTTCTTTTTTAAACGTTCTATTTCATCAATTGCTGCCTGGAAATCTTCAATTTCTTCGTAGGTTTGGCCTATTTCGTAAGATACTTCACATAATTGCTTTATCAATAATGTGGGTATAGTTATTTCCTGACCTTCACCAATTATAGGATTGGCCAAAACAAAAGTATCCCACAATTGTTCAAATGTCAAATTAAGTTTATTAGACATTAATTGTTATTTGGGTTAAAAGACCTATGATCGGAATCCGTTGGGTCTACTAACTCAGCTTCCAAAACGTCTTCCTCTTCCTCTTCCTCTTCTTCGTTATCCAAATCAAAATCTTCGTACTCTTCCTCTTCATCCTCTGGGTCATCAAAGGTAGTAGGAGGCCCACCCATATTATTATAAAGCGGAGCAACCAAATCACCACTATAAATGCCAAGGACTTCATAGCGGCAAGTACGTAGCTTAGTGCAATTTGATTCCAACGGCACAGAAACTACATCCTTGGGATTAACCTTAACAATGATGTAATGACCACCATCATTGCAACCAGAACCAGAATAGTTTTTAACATATTCAATGGTTCCACAATGCAAACCATAAGAACAGCCCTTGTTGCGGTCATCGTCAACTTGGTTCCTGATAATTTCAACAACCTTGCCAACACTATTATCAATCTTGCCAGTCCAAATATCAGTCCAATCGTCCCTAACGTGCTTATAGGCAAGGAAATGACCATCTTCCGTAATAGGTAGCGCACGATGCTCTAGGAACGTGTATAGCTCATTTACAGAGGAACTAGATGGGTTCTGCATCAAGTTATCAAAAAACTTAACTACAGGGGCAAATGGGAAATCTTCACGCATAAGACCAATAATCCTATTAGTCAACACGTTATGCATTGCCTGACCGTTGTAATAAACTACCCCATCCTTGATTTCAACCTTGCCATCAGAGAAATTGATAATCTGCTGCACAATATCCACAAGCTTACTAAGTTCATCAACATTGTCATCTTTGATGGCTTGTTTTACTTGGTTATACTTGGGATGATCTTTGGCGATGGGAGGGAAAGCCTTGTTATTAGCAAAGGCACAGATAGACCCATCATTTGTGACAATAAAACTAATTTGACGCATGATTAGCTCCTTTTTTGTTATTTTTAACTCTGATTCCGGTTCTTGGTACAATTAAAATTCCAACTTTTCTCTGGCAGTTGCTTCGGTTGAATAGGCCATACCTTCAAATACAGCTATGCCAACCAAATCTAGGGTTTCCTGTACAAAATCGGCCAATTCTGCCTCTTTTTCGGGTGAAACTTGTTCAACAATTAGTTTATTTTGGGACCAATAAGCTCGCACCATACTTCATTGTATAGCTTTTTTTTGAAAAGTAAATTTCAATTTTTGGAAGTTAGCCAGGATTTGAAATTTAAAACACATTCCTTTTTGTTCATTAGTTCATCCCAAGCGGCATCGATTTCTTTTTGTGTTCTAAAATTTTTATCAATTTCTTCTGGTTTAGAGAAAATATTTTTAAGTTGCTGCCTTCTGGCAAATTTACCAGCATTTACGTATTTATTCCAGTCATTTTCACCACATTTAAATTTGCTTGAAAGGGCATCTAGCATTTTAGCTTGCAATGGGCAGTCTTTTTCCTGTGCTTGTTGTCTTTTTATAGGATAAGCACTACAGAAAGAGCCTCTTAGGTAGCCTAGTTCTTCGCCTTTGGTAGAATGAATAGCCCCCAGAATGCCTTGCAGTCCATAAGGTTTGCCTAAAATGTCTATTTTTTCAAGTGCTTTGCAATCAGGGGCATCTCTTTTTTTTGATTGGGGTTCTCCTGATATTTCCATTCCCCAATCTGATAAAAAGGAAGTTTTAACACCATTTCCTCTTTCGCCTGTTACAACTACTTCGTTTGCAGGAACAATGAAATAGCCTGGATACGCTTCCATCAATTTCTGTAAAGTTCTCTTAATTTGTGCTTCTGTAAAGTTAATTTGATTCCAGAAGGCTATAACTGGAATAACAAATGCATCTTCTTGATTTGATGCTCTGCCTTCTACTTTGCTCCAAGGCAAATGCCCCATCCTGCCTAAAATATAACCTTTATTAAGCATTGCTTTTCGGCTAATATCTTTAAGGGCAGCTTGTTCTTCTGGACTTAATTGATAACCAACTTCAATATGTGTATCGGGATATTTACTTGTGTACAATTTGTCATTTTTTGGTGCATAGACAAATGTTATTGAGTCATCATCATAGTTATAAACATCATCTGCATCAATACTTTTTGCAGCCCATTTCTTCTGTAAAGGCGTAGACATTATTAATTATTTACATTTTTGTTGTTGATTCTTGAAGAAGTTTAAATACATCATTTTCATTACACAAACCGACAAGGCGACCATTAACATTATCATTTTCCAAGACTAAAAGCTGTGGAATGCTGCCAATGCCATATTTCACAGCTAAATCCAGGTTCTCTGAAACGTCAATTTTCTCTAATTCTAAATTTAAATCTGCTGAAATTTTCTCCACAATGGGGAAAAATAGGGTGCAAGGACCGCAACCAGGGGCAGAAAAAAATAAAAGTTTCATTGCTGCCTCTTGGTACAATTAAAAAAGCCTTACTTGTGTTGCAAATAGTTCAAATTTTGGCTCATAACATTCAATTGTTCAATAAAAGCATTAAGATGTTGTTCCCAGCCCATTGGATTTTGTAACATTTTACTTATAGACGCCATTGCCTGTTTAAGATGGTCTTGTGCCTCTTGTGCTGCTGTTTGAAAAGGGTCTAACTCTTTAGGTGGCCTATTTGCCATAAAATCTTCATAACCAGCTACCGGCTCATCAACTGCTTCGAAAAATTGATTAAATGTTTTCATCCCTTATTTATCAATTTTATCAGATTTTTCAGGTAATCTTCTTCGTACATGATTGACTGGACGGCCTACGGGAGAATTTGGATCATTTTCAATCTTTTCCCAAAGTTCTGCACCTTCTGGAGAAAGAACAACATCAGGAGCGGTTTCTTCCATTAGCTTTTCACGTAATTCTTTAGCCCATGACTTCCAAAGAGCTTCTTTAGGCTTTTGTGATTTTATCTCAATGGAATCAAATTCAACACCCCAGGTAGTTTTACACCTTTCCACTTGTGCTTTCGCCTCTTCCAATGTTTTAAATTCAGTTATAACAACAAATGAATCACTGCAATTGAATTTGCTTTTAAATTTACCACAAACCTTATAAATATCTGGTAAAGTTTCCACATCAGGAACAGCATCCCAATCTTCATTAGGATAATCCTTTGCAATCAAATCAAACCATTCTTGATTTGTTCTGTACATCATCGGTATATGTCCAAATAATTTTCTAACTGGTTCAATGAATCTTTATGCTTCTTGCCTAATGCTTTAAATACTTCCAATACTATATCTGGATTCTTATCATAAATCCAAGCTATAATATCAGTTACATTCATCATAGTTTCACGACTTATAACGTCTACTCTATCTGGAAAAAGTTTATTTAATTGCATTGGGCTAATCTATCCCTTAATGATAAAATATAATCAGCCCCAGAAGGTTTAGGCCAATTTATTTTAATTTTTTGATCATTATATTTCAAAACACGTTCTTTTTGTATGCCTTCTTGTAAAACCAATACAGAACTATCCACATGGCAAAAGAAACCATACCCACAACCAGGAGGAACAAATAATTGAACTCCAATATCAGGACTAAGACCAACACCAATATGTTGAAAATAAGTCTTAGAACCTATTCGCATGTCTACAATAGCACAAAAAACATTACCACTAACACAGCTTATTATCTTGGCAAAATCTGTAATATAAATGCCACGAATAACATCTTTGTTAGAAACATGGGCTTCAATACCTACCCATTTATTGTTTATACCATTTTTCCTGAAAACATCTTCATTAAAGACTTCTAAAAGCGACCCTCTTTCATCTATCTGACGAGTTGGGGTTATAAGTAATGCAGACTCAATTGGTAGTTTGCTGGCTTGCATATTTATTTAATAGGTATTCAGCTTGCTCATCTTTATTTAGTTTTGCTAATATACTGGATTCGTCGGAAAAAATAGTGCGTTTGATGTATTCCCCAAGGGAAGGCAACATTCTAGCCCCATGCGGCGATATATCAAGAGGATTCATGTCAAACAATTCTTTAAATTGGGCTAAGGCTTCCACATTCATATCGCTGGAATGCTCAAAAACTATAGTTATAAGGTTTAAAGTATAAAAACTAGGTATATCTTTATCATTAAACCAATCTTCTATTCGCTCAACGGGTCTGTGTAATATATAAGCCCATTCTTTTAATGTATAGGCAAAACAGCTATTGTCCACCGTAAGAAGGGTTTTCAATCTATCTGCAAAAATGCTCATGTTATTCTCTAGGGTCAGGGGAACACGAATAACAATAATTCAAGTCGGCCCAATCACTACTCTGTATATACGTACCGCAAGATCGACAGAAATTATTTAAAACTTCTGTTCTCTCATCATCATTTAATGCCTTGAGCATTTCAACCAAAGAATTTAAAAAATTTTGTTGTTGTGTCATTCAATTATAACCGAACACAAAGTATCTTTACTAAGTTCCTTCAAAAATTTCTTGGCAGGAGGCATTAAGTTTTCTGGCAAATCACAGATGGGAAACCATTTCCATTCCAAGTGTTTATCTGGTTCTTTTACTGTTAAATCACCAGAAACATAATTGGCTGTATAAAGTATTGTCAAATAATGTTTATTTTCTTCTTCATAAACATTGCCAACAACTGATATAAAACTTAAACAATTTACTTCCACATCAACTTCTTCAGCTATTTCTCTTCTGGCACAATCTTCTATTTTTTCTCCGAATTCAAGATGCCCGCCAGGAAATCCCCATGTATTATTGGCATGCTTACCTTTACGCAAACCTAATAAAACTTGACCGTCTTTGAAAATACAAGTAGCGACACCTATTAATGGCCTATTCTCCATTTAATTTAGCCTTTTTGATTTGTCGTTTGTTTAATTGAGTTTTGTGAATGCAATAGCAACGTTTTCCATAATGGCGGAACATTTCAGAGTCACGAAAGTTCTTTTTGTAACCAACATCATAGAAAAGTTCGTAATATTCAGGATGACGGTTAACGATCTTAAGTGCCAACAGATACCAAACTCCATCAATCTTATGGTATTGATGGGTATCGTCTACAATGACACCTTTGCCTTCTTTTTTGTCCTTCTTGACTTCTTTCTTTTTCTCAAGTTTGCAGAGTAAACCATTTTCGGGATTAACATACAATTGGAATTGGCGACTTCCATAGACGCTCAAGGGAGTCCATTCTTGTTTCTTTAACCAAGTATATTTTCCAAAGCTTCTGCGATAACAAGGAACGCCATCAACCATAACCACGTCAACCTCAACGAAATCGAAAACGTGGTCCCTGACATGGCTGGTATTGGTGTTATTGGCTGGTAGATTCTCGCAGATTTCGGAAAATACATCATCCCAATGACGCCCAACTTGCTTTAAAAGATAACCGTAGAGAGGGCCAAGAACATCGGTGAATTGTTTCTCACCGAAACTGGACTGCCATTTTTGTCGGATTTTTTCCCTTTTGGGCCAGTTTTCCTGTTCACATTGATTGGCAGTACGATGTTGAGAACGGGCATTCCAACCTTTTGGGTTTTTATAGCCGCCCCCTGCTCTTGGCCTCTCCGTTACGATTTTTGCAAAGTCACTTTTCATTTATTTGTCCATTGCACAGGGGTTCCTTTTTTATTTAACCCTGAACATCTACAGTATTGGTTATATTAAACTTATCAGGTGTTACTACTGATACATCTGGTACAACTGAATCTGCTGCCTCTTCAGGAGCAAAATTAGCCATGCCACCTGTATCACTATATACGTCATTTAATACACCCTTGCCAACACTTCTAGCACTAAGATACTTTTCACTCATTCTCTTATTACTAGCCTTATATGCAAATTCTGTACTGCCTACACTGTTATTACTCCAAACAGCACAATTTGACAACGGTATAGAATATTCAGCAGCTACTTGTTTTACAATTGCCTCTGAACATCCCATATAGGTGAAAGTAAAGTTTTTATGTTCTTCTGCCTGCGATTTAACTCTTTGCAATTCATATGGAGAATAATGCCTAGATGCATTTTCGGCACCATCAGACATTATAATAACTAAATACGCAACATTAGGATCAGTTGGGTCTGTAGTCTTTAACAGTTTATCTATCGTATAACCTACAGCATCCCTAAGTGCTGTTGATCCTTCAGGTTGATAGTCTTCAACTGTAGCTTCTTGTAATTCTTCTACTTTTTGACCCCAATGATGCTCGCTGACCTCGCCATTAAACGAAATCAAATTAAACAATATATTTTGATCTTTAGAACTTAATTTAGCTTGCTGGATTTGTTCATTATATCCAGCTACTATTTCTTTTTCACGCCCGCCCATACTTCCGCTTTTATCTAAAATTACAGAAATAATCGTAGTAGGCTTGTCTTTTTTTTGCTTTTTCATATTAATTTCCTTTGTAATTTAAATTTTAAGAAAAAGCAAGTGCAGGTACTTGGTACAATTAAAATACCTGCACTTGCTAAAAGTTTTACTTTTCAACATTCATCGTCCACTTACCGCCATCATTTTTGTATATGCAATCAGGATGAGCAACCCCACCGCCAATTGGATACTGCCAAATTCCAGCGTTCTGTTGGCCACGCTTGTTTTTGGGAGAAGATTCTTTAATAAATACAACCTTCTTCCCATCCTCAAAAGGGCGTTTGCGGGCAACCCCCAATGCCATCTTTAACTTAGGTAATTCGCCAGTCTTGCTAAGTTCATTAAACTTAAGTGTAGCCTTACGATACCTTGTTGTCAACTTGCTCCAAGCATCTGTAGATAAAACCATATCCAAGATGTTATTTGCATTTTCCAAGCTAACATGAAGTTCTCCAGTTGCTACAGCCAACCTGACTAGCTGCCTTATTTTAAGTTCAACACCTTCCCATGACCTTCCTGTTTGATCACAAGTACCATCAGGCCGCAAAGGGCGATTATCATAAAGCGGATTCTCATCTACATAATAATCGGTTCTTTCACCAACTTTGTAGACTGGAAATATGTCATTGCCAACTTTATAATCGGTTCTACCGTCAAAACCACCTTTAACTTCTAGCAATAACTTTAAAGTAACTTCAACATTAACAGCATTATCAGTTGAAAACACAATAAAAGGTTCATTTCTAGAAACCTCTTTAAGCCGCTTGGAAACAGCATTATTTTCTTCAGGATCATAATTTTGGATAAGTTCACGCAAACTCATCCTATCAGCCTTTTTAGATGTGACAGGCTTACGGCTTTGTGCTTCGACCGTATCTGTTTCGATATGGTTCACACTATCATTGCCACGGAATACCTTTGCAATATCCTTGGCCAACATAATAGGTAGATAATTAGTCTTTGGAAGAAAATGCAAAATATCCTCATGGGACATTCTTTTCAATCTTTCTTCACTTGTCCCACCAGCAACTTTAATGGCAGTAAGAAATTCATCAGGGTTTACATACCCAGGATTTCCTTCACCGATTACTTGATTGTGGGAATTAAGAAGTGTGCGCACGGACTCAAACATTTGCTCTAACATTTCGTTCTCCTTTTCTACGCAGTCTTTTACTGCAAAATCGCAAGGCCCTTTTGCCTTACACTTTTATTATAGCAGATGTTTTCCAAAAATAAACATCAAATGACACTTTTTTTGAAAATAATGCAAACCTCTGATTTTTGTTGAAGATATGTACGGAATAACAGTCCAGTTTGCGTAGTGCCATTTCTATGTGCTTTGTCAACTATTTTTATTAATTTAAATCCAGCATAAGAAGCTAATTTTACAAAAAAGTCTCTGTTATAGAAAACTTTACAATTTCTTCCTTGTTCTAGAGCAATTGAATAGATTGTGGACACATGAAATTCATTTAAATTAACATAGTCTTCGATAAAACGACGTAACTGTTCTTTCTCTGGAAATCCCTTTATTCTTTCTAAATCAACTTCATCATGAATTGTTACATAAAATAAACCATCTTTCTTGAGAAATTTCCTTATTTTAAATAAATCTGGAATTGGATTTGGAATATGAGTAAATACAGATTGGCAATAAACAAAATCATAAGTATTTAAAGGAATTTCTTCAGGAAAATAGAATCGCATTGGATTCATATGTTCTCTACACCATTGAACATATGCCGGTTCTATATCACAACCATCAACTCTATATTTTTTCAATACAGGCCAAAAATTGCGTAACACTCTACCTGTACAACAACCTATTTCTAAGATGTGAGAATTTATAGGAAGATTGATACCGGCCATCATCTTATTGAAATCAACTTGCCCACTTAATAGAAATGCCTGGTTATCTTGTGAAAAATAATATTCTCTTAATGTAATTGGCGGTACTGGAGGACTTTTTTTCCTAGCATGCAAAGAAAGCATGCATTATATAGATTTTAACCAATTAACTTTACTGTATATCAATTTTACGGCATCAAAAGACTTTTCATTTTGATATCCATACCACCAAGCGTAACATGCACTAAGAGCAACATCGCACCCAGCAGGGCAGTTGACACCTAAATTGGGCCAAGTATGTCTTTTACACTCAGAACATTGAATAGTCCACCGTTCCTAGAAATAAATAAATCTAAGTTTGAGAATTAATCTAATTTTTGCTGTTATATGCAAAAATCTTCAATGGATTAATTCGTACTGGCATTGCGGCAATGCTCCTATCAGGGAAAGCCTTGTAGACTTTATCCCCGAATACTTTACATCCTATGTTTAAACTTCCATTCACGTCAGCATGAATAGGTCTAAATGTTCTATACATTCCTTTATCTCTTTTACCAGAAAAAGTAGGAGGTTTATTGCCTTTTTTATAAGTTGGTATTGAATCATGGTCAAGGAAACTTGCTTTACTTGTATATGATTCTTCAGTAAATATAACTTCAATGCCCGCTAATGTTGCTTTATACTTAATCTTATCTAAAAATTTATAAAAAGGAATATATTGAAAATTTTGGTTTTGTACTTTTCGTATTTTAGAAAATTGCTTCCAACCATCATTCTTACCGATAATGATTTTGCCAATTTTATGTTTAATACATAAATCAATTATAAATTTAGAAGCATGATGGAAATAATTCTCAATACGGAAATAACGTTTCCTACTATTATTCTTATTAGGTTTTTTATTATAGAATCTATTGATGCTTTTTAGTATGCGACCATTAACCAATATGGGATGCTCCAGTTGGTTTGAAGTTATCGTAGCTAAATTATTTACACCAACATCTATACAGGCAAACCTATTCTTGCTTACTTTTACTTTCTTGACTTCTTTTTCATATTGAATGTCTACTATAAAACCAAATGTTTTAGGAGTAATCATTACTTGCTTAAATTCTTTAATGTCACTTTTAATTGAAAATAGATTGTTCGTTGGGGTAATTACATCTTGTTTCAATGGTCTTTTCTTGATAGTTTCATTAAAGAATATAATTTGTGTGAGTTTATTTTTATAATAAGGCGGTTTAGGTCTAGTTTTGAATTTTGTTGGGTCTTTCTTGTATGCTTTCAGGGTTTTGAGGAAGTTTGCCCAATCTACAAGACATTTACGTATTGTTTGTGCTGCTGTTTTGGTGTTGTGAAGGTTTTTGTAACAGTCTAATGGCTTTGTCTCTCGAACAAGCAAATTTATATTAGGTAATTTTTCATTTATAAACCATGCTTGCCTCATCAAGAAATTGCATTTATTGTAAAGTTCTTTGCTTAATGTACATAGTCGGACAATTTCAAGTGTTTCTTGTATATAATGTCGTTCTGCTACAAGCATTAGTTAAATATAACATATTTATCTCTGTTTTACAATAGGATTTATAGATTTAATTCTATAATAGAAACCATTTCACGATCAATGCCATGTGTATTTTCCAAGAAAAATAATGTTTCCTCCGACATTCCACGTTGGGCAATAACTTTCTTGATAATCTTTGGTGCCCGTTCTATAAGTCGAAGATACTTTTCTTCCTCTTCTTTTATAATAGCGGCAACATCAGCAACCTTTATACCCCATTGATGATTATTAACAAAACAATTGAGAATACATGATGGATATTGCGAATAACCTTCTTGTACCATAAAACGCATTGCATAATGATCACTACCGCATGGACACTTATAAAACATACATATTCGATCATCAAACACTTCAGATTTAATCAACCTAAGATCGGACTCATCAACAAATCCTATCTTCGCTTTGAACCATGCTTTCTTAATTTCCTCAAAGGTCATTTCATAATTCCCTTGACAAACTCTATCGCTTCTGGTTCTGGCACATTATCCAATTGATCGCCATACTTCTGAGTCATTAATCTTAATATATTTCCTATTTGCGGTCCAGGCTTAATGCCAAATTTATTCATTAACCAATAACCATTATAATTGGAAGCTTTAACATATGCTTTTTGATTTAATGCTACCTTTTGTTCTTCAACTTCTTTATATTTTTCAGGATAAAGGGTTTTAAAGAAATAGTCTTCATCTGTAATTTTACCTTTTAAATTTAAGCTTTTAAGTTTATCAAGAATATAATCAGCGCCTTTTCTGCGATTCTGGCTCTGTTTATCTTTAGAAATTAAATTCTCATGCATAAACCAACTGGAATCAATAAAAGGATTGGTAGCGATAAAAGCTACAGTATCATCATTAGTCTTAATTTGATTAAATTGGTCAGGATTAGAAAAGCCAAGAATCAACATGGCTTCTTTCATATTATTAGTAACTGGAATATCGTGCCAGATTGTTCCTTGATCCTTAAATCTCTTAAAGAACCCTTCTGTCCCATATTTAAAATGTAGTTTTTTAGATATAACACCTATTACAAAGCTGGCATCACCAAAGGCATAATAATTACGTTTTGCATCCATCAAATCGGGTGGAGAAGTAATAAGATCGACATGAACGACTTTGTTGATTAGATTGCTTTTGAATAAAAAAGAATTGACGTTGCCATTCTTGCTGAATTTGACTAATTGGTTGCCTAAATTAGCTGCAAGAATGTCTTTGACGGGTGTTTGCCGAGAATGAGCAAGGATATCAATATCGCCGTGATCTTCTTTAGCGGGAAGCCACCTTGTAAGTTCCATTTCTGGGAAAGAGTTACCAATGAGAGTCTTTAGTTCATAAAAGACTAGTTTTAGCTCATTTGTTGTAATTCTTTGAGCATCTTTGCCAAAAAGTTTATATTGATTTTCTATAAAGGTCTTGAATTCCATTAACTATTTAGTGTTTTTCCACCAATCTCCAGAAAACCCATAATCGCCGCCCATATCATCATGGATTTCATGTAAAATTTGTTTTATTTCATTTAGGCCATCTACTTTTGCTGAAATATAGAAATCTAAAATGGCTTGGGCTTTATTACGAGCATCTTCTTTAATCTTGGAGTCCTTTTTCTTTCTAACTCATTTTACACTCCAACTAAAGCAGGCACAGTTTCTTTTTTAACTTTTCTTAGAATTCTTTTCTGAATGAGTTTGCCTATTAATTGTCCAGCGAAGAAATAATCTGGTTTGCTATATTCTCCCATTTCGCCTAATACTTTTATATTATGTTTAAATTTCTTTGCAAATTCAATAATAAGAGCATTAGCGTTAAGATTTTCTTTTTGCCATCATTAGCCACTTTTTTAATAAATTCAATAACTGTCATTTTATGCTCCAATTAAACAAGCAGGTACAGTTTCTTCTTTAACTTTTCTTAGAATTCTTTTCTGAACTAATTGACCTATCAGTTTGCCTACGAAATAATAATCATAAGGAGAGATTAATTCTATGTCTATCCTCATCTTTGAAGTATCCCTAATGAAAGCCGCTTTCCCTCCAAATGTTAAAAGCATTAATTTAGTTCCAATGTTGCTATCATATCCCATAAGAATACCACTTCTAAGGCAATAAGCAGCTTTTGAGGATAAACCATATAATTTTTCAAGTGTTTTCAATGTTTCACTAAAAGCCTCTGGCGAAGTAAATCTTAATATTACGCCATTAGCAAGATTCAATGCAGTTAAAGCACAGCCAGTAGTCTTGCTATTGCCCCATGATTTGAAAACAGGTGTTATGCCTTGGCTAATAAAGGCCATTTCAATGTCATTAGCTACCTTTTTGATAAATTCAACAATCATCATAAGCTTTTCCTGCATTTGCCAAGCTAGTTAATTCACCTTTAAATTCTAGATAAGCATCTTCGTCATTCCAATCAAATTTACAATGGACTTCACCTTCCCATAAATAAAGTCCAGGGGGATTATTGTAATCTTTAGGTTTAAAAATGCCTAAGTCATCTATATCAGAGCTTATATCTTCAATATCCTGCAATACCCTCTCGTTATCAGAAGAAAGTACAATTGCTTTTTGGCTTAAACCAATTGCTATAACTACTTTTGCGTGGGAGCTTGGTTCAGTAATTTCTGCAATTTCTTTCTCAGATTCATATTCCCCAATTTCTTTATCCAAAAAATTCTCAGCATTTAGCAGGCAAGTCATTTCCCCTTCGTACTCAACATATGAATCCGCACCCTCTTCTGCAAATCCAGATGAAGGCACCACCGCCCACGTTCCTTGCCATAAATAAAGTCCAGGCACATTATCATATTCCTTGTGTTTTAATATGCCTATTTCATTTACAAAAGGCCCATAATCAGATACTTCGTCTAAAATTGAATCATTATCAGACGCAACAACAATCGCTGTCTTCTTTAATCCGATTGCTATTACTATCTTCAAGCTTTCTTTCTTTGTTTTTATCCATGTAAGCATTTTTCTTGATCTTTCTGGACAAACGGAGTCGAACAAGCATTCCAATTAATATTCCAGTCTCTTTAAGTTTCCTGCTTAATTTGAAAGTGTCGTCTATCCACGCTTTCGGATCAGACAAAAGTTGAAAACCTATAAATTCTTTGGCATGTCTAAACTTAAGAGTGAAGGTCTTGCGCCCAACAATATCCGAACAGGCATCAAAAATTTCATCGCCAGGCCAACAGTCAAAGCCTGAAACAATACCGTGAACTACCTCTGTGCTGAAATGTCCCAAACTATATTTTTCCTGAAGCGCCTTGGCAGCTATTACATCAAAATGCTTGTTGCCATGATCACGTTTAAGACTACTATTCTTTGATAAAGCTGTAACAGCACAGCCAGTGTTTATTCCATCCCCAAAACTCCCGAAAACAGGAGTTAATCCATAGCTAATAAAAGCTATTTCGATATCGTTCGCCACCGCTTTAACAAGTTCAATATAAGTCATTTCTTTATCCTTAAATTTGAGGCTCTTGTGGAGAAACACTTAATTTTTCATTAACCATTAAGGACATTAAAGCAGTCAATAATGTATTAGAATTATTGCCACCCAACATAGTAGAAGGCACTAAAGGTTGCTTGCTATTAGAAAGCATTTCAGCAATCACGGACAAAGCATAAAGTTTAGAATCACCAAAAGAAGCAATCTTCTTCTGCAAAACCTCAGCTTCACTACTACCTACCAATTGAATTTTAGAACTATCACCAACACCTTGCAATTTAGCCTTTTCGCTATCTGCTTTTGCAATAACAATCGTCTTTTCTGCCTCTTTCTTGGCCTTAGCAAGATCAGCTTCGGCATTATTAGAAGTAATCTCAATATGAATCTTAGAACCCGTTAATTCCTTTTGCATAGCAGCATGGGCCAAAGCTTCATTTAAAGTCTGTTCTGTAGTTGCTGCTTGCTTTTGCTTATTATAAGTCTCAATTTGTTCAAGACTTAATTGCCTTAACCTCAATTGCTCAAGTAAATTCTCAATTTTGCCATCATCTGAATAGGATTCGGGGCGACCAATTAAAACATCAACACATTCAATATCAAATTGGGAAAACTTAGCCTGCAATTCCTTCCTGGCTTGCGCTTGAATTTCGTCTCTAGAATGGATTAACTCAAGCATAGTCTTTTTATGTGCCACGTCCCTGAAATAAGCACTTAACAATGGGTCTAAAGTCTGCGTAATAAGCTGCTTAACATCACCAAATCTTTGAATAACGCTAGGTGCTTTCTGGTAATCAATATGCACCACCACACTTAAAGGCAAAAGTGGTTCATAAGCATCTTTAGTAATTAAATCTATAGACTTTAAACTTTCATCATATTTGTGCGATTCACTCTTGCCTGTCACCCAATGCAGCACGAAATTGGTAGTAGGTACTAAAATGATCTGGCCTGCATAATTGTTAAAGGGATACTTGCCAGGCCCAAGAGTAGATTCCCAAACACCCTTTTCGCCTTGATGTACCCTTTCGCCATGCCTAAATTGAGTTCCAGAAGTATCAGCCCCTTGACGCCCATAATAGCTTACTACAACTCCTACTGAACCTATAGGAACAACTGCCTTTTTAATATGTTCAACAGTAGCAAACCACCTATTAATGAAATAAGTACCATCTAAAAGTGTGGCATATTGCAAACCTCTTCTGCCACCCGCTCTTAAGAACGCTTCAATATCTTGGTAATTATTATGGTAATTTGAATCAGAAGAAGATGTGCCTACTGCCGGTGCAATGATTTCTCCATCTTCCAAAGCAGGACCATCATGAGTAGTCACAATGCCAATATCATCTGATTCATTGGAAGAATGACCAATGATAATAGGATCAAAACCTTTTACTGCTGCTAGCTGACTTTGCCATTCATTTAAGTTAACATCTTTATCCGTAATCATTGAATAAACAATCCGTTCAGTGATTACAGATAAAATAGCTGTGTTGATAACATATACACCTTCACGCAAAATTGCTCTTTGACGACCTTTCTGACCGCCATTAGAAAGAAAAGCTTTTACGTTCTGGAAGTTATTACATTCAACATATTTACATAATGTTTGAGTTGCAGATAAAGGCTGTCCGGCTCTAGAGAATACATAACCAATCTTGCCTTGCCTGATAGTAATCAAATTGCGTTTGTGGACAGCATATTGCCATCTCCAATAACCAAAGTGAATGCCGCCTCTTAGGACTTCTGGTTGGAATCCAGCTTCACCTTTCAAGGCAACAATTTCACCTTTCAAGGCAACAATTTCACCTTCGCCTAATGATCCTTTTCTGGACCATAGTTTCTCTACAATACCTATTTTGTTATTAGGTATGTATCTTGTAGTAAGCCATACAAAGATCAGAAAAGCTACAAAGCAAATTCCAGCAACAATACCATAAAATAACATGTTAAACCTTCTTTAAAATATCCACATATCTCATTTTAGAAGCCAGTGGGTCTTCGTCTCCTGTTATGCGATAATACCATACTTCAGCAGTATAAGTCAAATAATTACTTTCACCATTGTATGAGCTATATGTTAATGCATACCATTTTGCGTCTATTAATTCTAATTTTTCTTTTAATACAAAATTAGCCATATCAGGACATTTTTCTGTATTTATGGCATCAAGGTAATCTGCACAAATATTGAAAAAATTACTCGTTTCCTCTGAACTAACATAAAAATAACTATGCCTTATAAGACAACTAGCATATTTTTTCATTCTAGCTAGGAAGATTTCAGATGGTGTCTTGAGTGGAAAAAGAACCTTTCTTACTTTCTTCATTACTACAAAATCTAAAATGCATGCAAATATAAATGAATACACTAATTTTCCTTATAAACAGAACGATTCACATCCCAATGAAGCGGTAAGAATTTAGGCTGCATAGAATCAATAAAATGCTGTCTCCATTCTCTAGCAAATTCCTGAATATCAACCAGTTTTGCAATTGCATCTGCATGTTTTAAATGATCTTCTGAGTATGTATGTGGGTTTAAAGTCTCAACCAGCTTTTTCATATCTTCTGTCGTCACATCTTTTTTGCAATAATCCTTTATAACTTGGTACATTTCCTCTTTTCTAGCTTGTGGGATTAAAGCGGCATGTTCCAATAAAGTACCAGAAAACCTTTTAACTATTGCTATTTCATGGTCATATTGATATCCAGTACCATTAACCGAAATGCCATACTTAATTATAATTTGCTTTTTAAATTTACGTGCCTCACGTTCATATTCGGTATGGCAAGGAACACATAAAAGCACAATATCATGATGATTATGTGATTTTACTTCTTCTGGGAAATATCTTCTATAACTGTATGGAACAACATGATGCCGAGTTAATTCTTCTGTAGCTCCACAAACCGAACAATTATTTTCTTTTTCTGTTAAATAATAATTGTCTCCTCTCCACCCAGGACCATTTGCCTCAAAGTTTAAGGATCAACACATTCCAAACTATCTGTCCATTCCCCGCCCAAATGCGCAGAAAGGGCACTCATCCAACATGCTTGCTTGCCGGGTTCACCTTCTCCGATGCCAAGCTTGATTGTCCTTAAATAATCTTTCATGTTTACTCCAAAATTTGCTGCTTAGTCTCTTCTTTCAGCTGCTTAAGCCAAGGCACATAAGGTGTTCCTCCTGTACCTTTAGGATTCTCTACTTTATTAGCAATATAGTTAATAGCATATTCAAAATGTTTTTCTCTAAAATCAATAAGTTGCATTAAACATTCATTATATAAAGGCTTTAACTTGCTGTCTTTCTTAGCCACTTCCCTTAGATGCACAGAACTATTTTCTAAATTATTCAGGAAAATGCGATGGTCTTTAGGCATATAATCCCGCATTTCCTGCAAATGATGAGTCAACATTGAATCTTTATGCTTTATCTCCAATGCTGCAAGAAAAGCAGGTATTATAGAACTTTGTGCCCCTGTTTCACCCCTAAAAGTTTGCGGTTTACCATGAAAACAATCTTCATAAACAACATTTTCAAAGCTGAATATATAAGGTCTAACGAATAAAAAATAATGCTCTGGGCTACATTCTTCTGGCATTCTATTCAAGGCTTTATTCATGTTAATCAGACTGGTTTTTATCTGATTAAGCACAAAGAAAGCAAATTCAGGTGTTAAGGGGTCTTGCAAAAGCATCGAATGACAAGCAAAAATACCCAAAGCTGCTGAATTTTCTATATCCACATGCACCAGAATAAACCAAGCTTCATCCCGATTATATGGAATAGGGCAAAAATGCGTCAATAAACGAATATTACCTAGTTCTACAGGTTTGGTAACATCTATTCTTTGCCAATTATTTAAACAATAGCTACCATATGATAGAATTGGCTTTCTGTCTAGTATCTGAGAGAACTTAACTAAAGGTACGGCTATTTCTTTTGGTAGAACGTTTGTAGGCGGTTCACTTTGGGAATGAATAAAGGCACTAGCAGCATAGGAATACATTCTAAAGAGCCGTTCACAATCTTCTTCATTGTTTACAAATGCTGTTAAATCAACTTTATTTTGATTTAAATAATTAAATATTTCATTCCTTGATCCTGTAAGGGGTATTTTTTCAAATAAATCTCCCTTTAATACAGGATCACGAATGGGTAAAAATCCCCTTACCACTACATCCCAAAAGTGACTTCGCATTAGTTTGCTCTCTGTTGCTGTGCATCCTTCCATTCCCGTAAGAATAAAACGACACTAAGTTTACACTTAATTTAATCTCTGTTGCTTATATTTAGGTTCATTCCATACTTCTTCCAGATACTATAGCCTCTGGACAGGCATAATAAATTATTATAGTTGCAGTGCCCATTCGCCAGGATAATACTTAACAGGTTCTTCTATTACTTTTCCAAAAAACAAAAGCTCCTTTTCTATAAGTTTGCTTTCATATGGAACACCAGTGTCAGGATTGTATTTAGTTTTAAGTACAGTTTTATTCTTTATCTCAAATACCTTACTCATCTTAACACCAACACAAAGGTTGGAACTATAGCTTACGCCCATTTACTTTCTCCTTATTACTGTCCATCTCTTTTCAAACATCTTATCTGGAGAAATATAACTTTTACTGCCAGGTGGTATGTCTTCAAGCATAATTGTAATTGGAGTTATCTTTTTAACTTCCCTTTTATTGAGCCACAAAATTAAATTACCAGCCGGACAATAAGCCCAATGTTTCCCAGAATGCTTTTGAACACCTTGACATTGCAATTCATGGAAAAAGTCTTTAGATCGACATTGGCACTTCATTAAATCACCCTATTTTTACAAGCATAATTAGCTAATATAGTAGTGCTAGAATTCATACAAGTAACTACTACGTTAGCTTCATCTAAAATTACTATAAACACCACATCTTTGTCTAAAAGCAATTCAAACCTTCTATCGTATCCATACTTTTTATAAATACTGTACATAAAAGAGGAATTGTTCAAATAACTCTTTTCAGAAGTTGCTCGATTCAGTCTTTCCTTAATCTCTTCGTCAAGCTGCCTTTTATTGTTATAAACTTCTAATTCTAACGTTCTTTTTAGCTTTTTGCATTCATAGCAATCTTCTTCAAAGCATTCACTGAGGGGTTTATATTTGCGAATTTCTTTGATTCTTTCAAGATATCGTTCCCTTACATGCGCAGTCAAGACGAATTTCTTTTTGACTTTCATTTGCATACAGGATACTCCATTGAGTTGTTAGAAAGAGTGCTTCCTGTATTATATTTCAAAATTTCAAAAAATCAACTTGGGTTCTTAAAGTAAGTACCCTTCTTCCCCCTTATGCCAACATAGCAGGAATTGAGAGGGGAATAAGCTGCCCATATATCTTCATCATAATACTCATGGATTGCTTTGAAGTGAATTGGAATAGTGGATAGATTAACTGGCGAGAAATGATGCACATCCACACCGCAGTTCAACATATTCAATTGATATTTCCAAGCAGCATGAATGTGGCCAACTACATTAAAACATCCTTGCCTGCCCTGTGTAGGATAATGAGTGAAATAACAGGGTATGTCTTCGATCTTGATTTCTATCCCTTTTCCTTCAGGGATAATATCTTCAAAGTAGTTTTTGAATTCCTCATCTGTAATACCACGGTCATGATTACCACGGACTAAAATTTTCTTTCCATTGAAGTCAGCAACATATTTTAAATATTCTGGGGTTTCTTTATAGCAAACATCCCCCAGCATAAATACTTCATCGTCTTTGGCTACTATTTGATTATGTTTTTTAATCAAATAATCAACCATTTGTTGTTGAGAACTAAATGGTCGATTCATTAATTCAAATCTATTTTCCCCTAAATGCCAATCAGCCACAACGAATCTAGCCATAAAAAATCCTATCAAGTTACTCTTTATAGGTTATAAAATTATGTTCTAGATGCCACAAAAACACAACAAATAAATCTTGGTGTATTGATTGTAGGAGCAAATATTTAAAAGAATATAGACAAAAACATAAAGAACATCTTAAAATACTTAACCAAAATTGGATGAAAGCCAATAAAAGCTATTCTCAAGAATACAGGCACAACTATTATTTAAGCATAAAAGGTCGTTTAGTGGAACTAAATCGAATCGCAAAAAGGAGAGCAAAAAGAAAAAATATAGAATTTAACATTTCAACTAATTTTCTTTGCAATTTATGGGATAAACAAAATGGGCTTTGTGCTATAACTGGCCTGCCTTTAATCATTCCAACAGAAACAAACAATGGCAAAGCAAATCCTTACAGTCCCTCAATAGATAGAATCAATTCAAGGTTAAGCTACACTCCTGAAAATGTACGACTAATATAAGTAGCGTTTTCAAGTCCTAAATGTTCCCATTCAACTTGTGTTAAATAATCAACTGGCTGTAAGTTTTTATTCCACTCAGGGACATAAATAGCGCCCTTGAATTCTAATTCTTTAATAAGGAACTCAATAGCTTTAGGACGCCACGATTTTAAATCCTGCCGCCTAACTGTTGGCCCCGCAAGGAAGATAGAAGGAGAGTGATTTTTAAAAGGTTCGTTTGAATAAATTACATTCACACGTCACCATTTTCAATAATTTTCTGATCTTCATAAATTCCAACGTGTCGTCTATAAATCTCTAATTTGGCGCAGTCTAATACGCCAACGACTTGATTATAAGTAGAATATGTTTTTCCCTTTTTTTGGATATACTGATGGCATAACTTAGTTAAAATATAATTAAGTTCGCCTTCTGTATCAGGAACGGGGAAATCTTTTAATGCACTATCAAACTTCGGTCGATCTTTTTGCTTGATGTACGGCATTTTCATCCTCTATTGGACATTGTTTTACGTCTTTGGGTCTATTACAATTCCCATGCTTATCTATGAAAGGACAAGCAGAAGGATCAGTACACATTTGCCATTCACAGAAAGTTGGCACAATGAATTTGCATTTTTCATTTTCCATAACTAATCTCCACTTTACTCCTGTTTTCTTCCATATGAGCCAGATTAGTGGATTTTAACCTTTTTTGTAGTTCAAGGCAAGCTTCATTTGAACCAGCGACAAATAAAGTGCCAACTAATGACTGCACTGACTTAAGTTTTACTCCTTTTGGGCAAATATGTCGCAATTTTAAAAATAATTTCTTAAAAATTGCTTGTATTTCTTCATAATTACAAGTCTCTGGATATGGTTCTTTAAAAGCAATTACCCAACCATTTTTTTCAGAAGTCCACATAATAATTCTATAACACTTTTTCCTTTAGCTGTCAAGAAAAAAGGCTGGATTACAGTTTCCCATAATCCAGCCCCACCAAGGAAGGTGACAGAACAGACTAATGTGCTTCAATTCATCTTCTGATGAAGGAATTGGCACTAATCATAATCATCAGAGGAGGCTGCTAATACCTCTTGCCCATTCTTGTGAAGTTCACCAAGCAATGTCTGAGCCAATTGGTGCTGAGAAGGAATCTTAACCAAAACCTCAGCGTTGGGATTAACAATCTTCTTCTTATCTTTAAGCAATTCAGCATGCACCTTCATAGAAGAAGCAGCATTTAACAAATCCTGCTCCAATACATGTCCATTAATGTCTTGCCCTTTTAGCCTGGAAATAGCTGCAATCTTAGCCCTTTCTACAGTTTCCCTAATATATGCAGGAATATTACCAGACAAAGCTACTCCCACTTTATCAAAATTAATATTATGGGAAAGCAAGCCACGCCCATAAAGTTTAACTAAACGCACAGCAGCAACGGCATCAGGAGGAGTAACTTCCACTAAAGTATCCAATCTGCCCATTCTCAAAGCAGCCGGATTAATATCTTCAATGTGGTTGCTGGTAAAAACTGTAATGATTTCACAATTCTTAGTATCAACGCCGTCCAAAGTGTTAAGAATGGCGTCAAGGTCTTTAGTTCTTGACCCATTTGTGACACGATCAATATCTTCTGCAAATAGTACAGCAGGAGCATGTTGAGCCGCAAATTGTAAACCTTTCTTGAGGTCTTCAACACTATCAAGATAAATGAAAGTAAAACCGTGCTTTCTTGCTTTCAAAGCTGTAACATTGGCACAAAGAGTTTTACCTGTGCCGTATGGACCATGCAGCAAAATACCACGCTTAAGCGGTACTTTATAACGACGGCAAGCATCAGCATTCTCAAGTGGAGCAAAAAGACCAATGTTTACGGCATTTTGTACATCTTCACCAAAAATAAGGTCATCTTCCTTAACGTTCTCCAAATTCATGAATTGCGGACAGTCTTGGGAAGGATCAAACTGTCTGTTAATTCTTTGCCATTCAAAAGAAACTTTAACAGCTTTGCCTTTATAGATGGATTGTTCTTGCAGGAACTTTTCTGTCAAATCTACCAATTCCTTAACATCTTCAGCACTCTTTTGTTTGATGCTTCCAGTGATAACAAATTCATGATCTGGAAGCGTAGTTGAAAATGTTTCTTCAAATAATTTGCCTTCCCCACGAACCATTAAATCCAAAAGATTTACAGTTTCATCTGGGATGTCTTTTTTAAGTTCAGAAGCAAAAACCAATTCTGTATACATGCCCATTTCATATTCCCTCCAGCTTACAATACCAAATTCTATCTTGAATTTTTCTATTAGGAAGCAAAGAATCAACAACCTTTATAACGCCAGGCCAAGCTAAACAATAATCATGGCCTGAAATAATTCCTTCTTTTTTTATTTTAGGCATCCAAGCATTTATATCAGCATGCACTGAATTATATTCGTGATTTGCGTCTATGAAAACTAGGTCTATAGAAGCGTCATCAAACTTAAGTGAAGCTTCCGCCGAAGACATTGTAATTAATTCTACTGTATTTTGAGGCCAATTTTTAAAATTTTTAAGAAATTCAGTGCAATGAAATTTGTCTACTGCATAAATTTTGTTGTTTTGCTGGGCACAAACTTCCACAACATATGATAATGAAAGCCCATGCCAATTACCAATTTCGACAACAATACCATTTTCAATTTTAGAGACTAAATCATGATAAAAACGTCCTTCATAATCAAGGAACCACCCGCTTATATCAGGTCTGTCAGTTTGATATCTAGGCATAACCTTTAACATAAAGCCTTGTATTCTTCTGGTGCAAAAGATGTGATTAGTTCTTTAAATTTAACCGCTTTTTTCCCTAATGAGCAAAAATTATCCATTCGTGGTTTTCTAGTTTCCAAAACTTCAGATGCAGTTAATGTAGGATTGCAAATAAATGGAATCGTCAAATAATCAACTAATTTTACCGCTGAAAAGGAAAGCAATTTATCATATTCCAAAACAATAAGTTGACGATCTTTAGCTTCTTTAAGTAACTTGCTGTAATATATCACAAAAGCAGCTATTTGTCTCTCTATCAAACCATATTTTTCAGTAACTTCAACCATTTTTCTTATATCTGGCTCAAGAGATGCTTTATTGGCTATTAAAGAGAAAAACATAGCATCATACCAGCTTCTTAATGGATATATCCTTTCAAAGACATTCGACGGCATACTTTGTTCTATTTTTCTGAATAAAACAAAACAAGTAAATTTTTTAAAAAAGAAATCAATTTTAAAAGCAGAAAATGTCTCTTTAGTAAAATCAAATGTTTCTTTATTCCAACTATCATTTAAAACACTTGTTGCCAAAGACAAAATAGGCTCTTTAGCAATCAAATGCGCAAGAGAAGCATATTCACACCCAAAACATTTCGATAAAATATCACAATACTTTTCGTTCACCATTGGGTTGAAAAATTCCCTAGAATAATTATACTTATTAGTCTTTAATAAACATTTAACCAACCAATCAGTTCCAGTATTCGGCAGGGACAACATCATCAATGGTTTATTCATATACTCTTTGCAACATATGAGTTATTTTTTTGTCAAATAAGAATTGTCCAGACATTTTATTGAAATTATACATATCAAAAACAGTGCTGGGTTTCCCTTCTATATTTAAAAATCTTAGTTTACTATCTTCCACATCCCAAAAAGTTTCATTATCATTTAATTTTTTACCAGTCACCTTGCCATTTCTTGATAATTTTACTGTAGAAATTATTGTCCCATCATCCCTAGAAAACAAATAGCTTTTATCACATATTTCCTCGGCAATTATATCAGGACATATTTTATTATTAATGGCTTTCTTAAAAATATTATATAATTCTCCACGACGATCATGAGACAAAAAATGAATATGAGCAAGATGGCCACCAAACAAAGTGAATTTATGTAAAAAATGCATATGCGTCATGAATTCTGCTTTTGTTAGATGTATTTTACATATTCTAGCAGCACACCCCAAAGCGATATCGCAAAACCCTTTTTCTATATCTTTTCTTCTTTCCAAAAAATTTCTAGCTTGTTCATTATTTAATATACGCCTTAATGCAGTGTTTGATAGAATTGATCCTTCACACTCATGATGAACTTTTTTATGATGTTTAAACCAACGTGAAAACCCCAATTCTTCCAAAAGTTCAATTTCCACTTCATGATCATCATAAAATATATTGGTGGCTAAATAATAGTCTCTTTCGCAATCAAAATCTGCATCTAGATTTGATATTATCCCATCTATATCACTGATAGAATCATCATCAAACTTAGCAAACCATCTGGTCTTTTTAAAATCTCCGTCTTTTAATGAAAGGTAATAATTGTATATCTTAGATACATGAATATTTGATGCAAAAGCAATTTTTTCTACATCACAGGGCCATTTTTCAAAAATATCTTCCGGCATCTCTTCTGGACCGACTAAAAGTTTAATTATAATTTTATACTTATTAATGTTAAGCAAATTAAATTCTTTAAAATCAATAATTCTTTGAAGATATGGCTGTTTATTAGCTACCGGAATAATTATCTCTAAATCGTATTCATAACTCATGTCTTAATAGATTAATCACACATATTTTTTCCACTCTAAACCAAATCTTTCTTGTAATTCGTTACACCTTCCAGATACTATAGCCTCTGGACAGGCATAATAAATTATTATAGTGCACGCTCTCATACAATTTTCTCAATTCATCTATATTATATTTTGGCACAATTTAACATTATACATTATTCCCAATAATTTTTCCAATTAATTTTAAATTTTTCTTTAAGTTTTTTAAGATATGCGTAAGTTTTAATTTTTCTCATCCAAATTTCATGTACAGATTGGCCTCCTTTTACTATAACACCTTCCTCTACATTATAGACACTATTTCTTATATCTTGTACAAAATCTTCGGTAAAATGTCCTTCATAAACAACTTTGGCTATATGCAAATGATTAAAAAAATCAAGAAACTGCCACGGTGGAATAAATCCTTTTTTATGTACATTTACGTCAAAAAGGATTAAATCTTTAGGAGCGTTAGAATTAACGCCTAGAAAAGCTTCTTCATGGATTCCTGCAAAACTATACGGCCCGAAAAATTCACAATATGCGATTGCAGATTCTATTTTTTTGAATTTATCCTTTAAAATTTTTTCTATACCATCAGCATATTTTGCCATAAATATAGATACAGATTCACCATATTCTGGGTCTGTTTCATTAAATAATCTATGCCGTGTCCCAAATTTATACCACCCACGCTTAAATCGCCATTCAAATCTTAGATTAGACCCGTCATATTTGTAGAAAGCAACACATGGCTTGTCATTAGCTTCACTCACCCCCAAGATTTTTGGATATTCCTTCATAAACCTTCTCCCCAATCATATGTGAAAACAGTTAGATTTTTGCCTTTTTCACATATGATTGGGGGATATTCCTTCACTTGTTCTCAACTGTCCCAGCTTTAGGCCCATATGCATAGAAAATTTCTGCAACTTGCTGTGTATTATGCGGCCTAGTTAACACAATAACATTACACAGTTGCCCACCAATTTTACCCCTAAAATGAAGATAAGGAACGTCATCCCCATTTTGACCAGTTAAAGTAATTTTGGGACATTTATCAAATACCTGGACAATAAACTTATTCAATTCCATAGCAAAGGGAGGATATGACTGAGAACCATCCTCAGCCCCACCTACTGTTTCCCTAACTGCCGGTGAAATGCTAATATTAAAAATATCATCTCTACACCGACTGTTAAAAGATACGCTTCCAGGTGTCGCCCAACATTCTTTAAGCGATTTCTCAATTTTGCTTACAATATCATTCATTTTAGCCTCTAATCTTTAAGGATTTGTTCCAGGTTAGCTTGCAACTCTTCTTCAATCTCTACCAAAGACTTTTCTTTTTCATCAGGCTTGACAGGTGCAATAAGCTTGCTGTAAAGCTCCTTTCTATATCCACGCCAAGCATTACGATAAGGATCAGCCAAACCATTGTCAAGATATTTGGCCTTTGTGACATAAAGACCAAATTCATCCTTCAATACAGTTAAAGTTTTATCCTTCAACTGCTTTGTTTCCTCTTCCATGACCATGCTCTTATGCGAACCATGATAAGATGGATACGCATATTGTTCCTTTTGTGCATAAACATTACCCTTAGGTGCTGCCATTTCAAACCCTCTTATTTTACCAACTTTCCTCTAATGTCAAGTCGCCACGGTTGGTTTCAATGACAATTGACTTACCCATAAATATACCTGTAACCTTTACACCATCATGCCCTTCCATATGATCCATTAAATCATTCAAAAGTTCAGTAGGCGGCGAAACATAATCACAAAAAGGGCATTTAGTACCCTTTGATTCCACAGATACACCAGCCAAACGTATTAAACCATCAGCTTGCTCTTTTAACCAATCAAAAACAGAATCCGAATCATCTTTGGACAGACAATCCTTATTATATCTGTCGCCGCTCCTAAATTCAAGCAAACTAAACGGATCAGCTTCCAAATAAAGATGGAATTCGTCCCCTTCTACTTCCCAATATAACCCGCCCACATAATCCCTTGGATGCTTAAGACCACCAATTTTAATGTCGTTAGGCCAACAAGAAGGCTTATTATCCGGCCCGCACCAAAAATTTACCACTCCCGATCTGGCATCATAGTATCCGCCTTGGTCTACATCAAAGGCTCTGCCTACAGACAATAGCTTTTGCACAAATTGCCTGTCAACTACCTTATTTAACTTAATTTTATTCATGTTAATTAATAAAAGGTGCATATCTTGTCATATAACCACGCTTATCAAGAATTTCTTCCAACTCTTTTCTGTAAGCTCTATGCTGTAAATTGTCAATGCACAATCTAGTTCTGTAATATACTCCGTCAGCGAAATCTTCATTTATCATTTTATGCAATGTTTTTAATTTTTCATTTACAGACTTGTGAAAATCTATAGCAAATTTCAAGAATTCTCCTGTCTTTTTATATCCTTCCAAATCGCTTTCCAAAACTTCTATGATATAATCCAGTTTGTAATCGGGTTCGATATAAAAATAATTCTTAATTATATCACTTGTCCCGTCACTGTGTAATTCATTAGATATTCTTTCTTGAGTTTCATAATCATGATTCTTTGCTGCATAAGCTGCCTCTAAATAAAGTTTTGCCTTTTTCTTATGTTTTAACTCAGAAAGTTCATAAGTACCAGCCAAAGGCATTATTAAAGCAATAATGCCCAAAATGAAATTGGAAGAATATACAGCTAATACAAATAGGGCCAAAGCCAGGGGTATTCCCACAATGTTGACTAAACGAGTAGCTTTTATTGTATTGTTGAATATTTTATTAAATACTATTCTTGCAAGACGCCCGCCATCCATAGGAAAAAGAGGGACTAAATTAAATATAGCTAATGCCAAATTAATAGTGGTGCATTGAGATAAAAAATAACTTGGGCAAACAAAATACAAACCACAAAAGATATATGCCAATACTATGTTTACAAACGGACCAGCAGCAACCATCCAAAATTCTTTATATCCCACATCCATTTCGCTACTAAATGAGGCGCACCCTCCAAATGGATATATCTTTATCTGATAACAATTTAACCCCATATATCTACCAACTAACGCATGCCCAAATTCATGCAAAAGCACAAATGCATAAACAGATAATATAATTGCAATAGAACTGAAATTTATTATCGCCAAGGTTATCCATAAAACAACCAAACATAAGTCTAAAATAACCTTGATGCCAAACCAAGTCCCTAATTTAATTTCTAGCAAATGTGTGAATTTCATATATGTTTTCTATAACTTTCTTGCATTTCTCTAAATCAAACTTTTCATCCGTTCTTATTGTGTTTCACAATCAATCCAGAAGTCTTTTCCATCAGCAGCATCGACTATCTTAAACCATTCTTCTTTTATATTATCCGGTCCCAACCCACCTGCAAAACCATTTACATCAAAATACCCTTTAATCCAAAAGTCAGGTACTTTGCCATTCCCACAAGATGAGTCATAAAGAGGATAAACATTTATACCTAATTTCCTTGCTTTATGCACCAATCTATCATCGCCATTAACAACTTGGAATATATTGCAATCCATATCCCAATTTAAAGGACGAAGTTTCAAATTATTGGGAAAATTATCATTTAATGTCTGCCCATGAAAATTTAACTGCATCCTTCTGAATAACTTTTTCCACAAACTAGGAAACATGAATTCGCCATTTATTACCTCTTGCAACCATTGCCCCTGAAGATGACCAGCTAAATTCAATTTAAACTTATCTTTGAAAAAAATAGTATATCTTGCTACCTTCTCTAACCAGTCAAGGCTAGGATATCTTGCTGTTCCCGCTCTTTTCTTGGACAGCAAAACCCCCCATTCCAAGTCGATTTCAGGATAGTCTACTTGGAAACTGGCCAGTGCTTCTGGAGTAATTGTATCATCTACTCCAGAAAAAGTAATGCGAAAAGGATTAATCATTTTAAATAAACTTGCAAATCCAATTCTGGAACCACTGAATGAAATATCTCAATTAGCTTTTTAACATCTTCCCACGTTAATTTTCCATTGGAGCAACCTAATTTTGGCATCCCAAGACTTTTTATTCCTCTTTCTCTTACAACCACTTTCAAGTCCAACAACCCAGCTTTAATATACTCTAGCTTGGAAGGGTTACGCCAATCATCTTTAGTGGGAAAATTTATAATATTATTCCAAACCCACATCTTTCCTATTTTAACTTCCCCTTTATCACAAGCCTCTCTATAAGCCAAGTACATTTCTGGGTATCGCTTCTTAAATTCTAAAGCAATTCCTTTTCCCATTACACCAATACAGTTCACGGTGCATATAACATATTCGCATTTTGAATTAAACAGATCGCCTTCAATATACGTTAGCATATTTCTTCACAATCAATCTAAATGCATTGTAAGCCGAAGCAGCAGCCGCAACAAGCAAATTTGGAGCATAGGACAAAGCCATGACCCAATCTGCCATCCACTTGTGATGGTTACTTCTTAAATTAAAAGCCAATCGTGGGAGACGCAGATAAGAAGTGATGAAGTCAGCAGCTATTTCAGCACGTAACTCAGTAACCGGCACACCATACTTTTCAGATTCCCAACCCAATTTAGGTTCTGTAAAATGGGCTAATTCATGGAAAATTGCATTGTAATACCCAGCTTCCTTACCTTCTCCCATATCAAAATGAATTTTATAAGGAAACAAAATGTAATCATTGGGTGGATAATGATATTCAGCAATAAGCTTATGCGAAAACTTTATATTAACCTTGGTATCAACAATTAACTTATCAACTTCATTAAAAGACATAACAGGGTCAGCAGCACAAGCAAAGCTTCCATCTACTTGGTCTTTGTTGTAATAACTTAAAGTTGGCTGTTCCCAATATCTAACTTTACAACCTACTGAATTCCATTGTTCCTTGGTTGCCCAAAAAGGTGAATTATACCTATTAACCTCAGTCGCCGCATTTAATATTAAAATATTAACGGGGCTATGGGTTTTATGGGCAATATCCCTTGGCAACCCAAAATCGTTTCGCCAAGGGATAATACGCTTATTCAGATATTTAATTAGATTGTTTGTCACAGGTGCTTCCTTCTATTCCCGTAAGAATAGAACGGCACTCCGCTTTCATTGTCCCTTACAAAGATAATTAAAAGCCTGTAGGGGTTAAGGCTATCCCTACAGGCAGGAGATAAGAGAGCTTAGTAAAATTAAAACACCACACTCTTACCTACTCTCAGTTAACGCCAATGCCTTGCGAACCTTATCATAGGCAGCATGCACAATCTGACCCATACGCTGACGGGTATAAGGCTTGCCAGTGTTTGGATTGATATTGTTTGCAGCAAGATCAGTCTGCCACCCAGCATAAGGACGTATAGCTGTAGCAATGATCTTCTTCTCAATCTCATCCAAACCAGCCCGGCCAATTACTTCTTCAATTTCAAAGTCAGCCGGGAAAGGCTTCTCATGTTCAATGCCATGACGAGCCTCAGTATAGTCATTTGAAAAACTACGAGATTCATCGGTGTCACGCCATTCCCTAGAAGTCCAAACCTTAGCTTTAGCCTTGGTCAAAATCTTAATTTCCCGCTCGTCCAACTTAAGATCAGCGAAAACCTCATCATCAGTCACATGACGATTATAACTTGCCTTCTGAATCTCATAACGACGCATCAAATCAGGCACTTCCCCTGTCAATGGGCTAAGAGGAGCATTCTTGGCAACCATCTGAGTCAGCTTATTCCTGATACACGTAAATGCATAGGTAATAAACTTAATTTTTTCATTATCATAAGTGAAAATTGCATCAATTAAAGCTAAAGTAGCTTCTTGAACGCAATCGGCAATCGAAATAATTGAGCCACTGGTGCGTAGCTGATAACCTTTGCAAAAACGAGAAGCAAGCTGATGCACAAGGCGAGAAAAACACTGAATCATATCCCATTCAATTGCCTTGATATGCTGAATTGCCTTCCAACCAAATTGCAATTCTTCCAGTTGTGCCAAGGTCAATTCAGGCCAGTTCTCCTTTACATCTGGACCAACCTTGAATAGACGGATGCGGAATGCTTTTAAGCTGAGTCCAGTTATTTCGCTGAACTTGCGTAAGATTGTGTTACCCTTACGCATAATGCGGCAATTTTGTTCCAATTCTTCCTTGGAAAGTGAAATGCTAGGAATCCCCATTTAAGATACCCTTTCGTACTGTGGTGTGGTTGTTTGACCTTCATCCCAGAAAGCCCGCATTCCCTGCAATCTATCATTGTACAGAAAATGCTGAAATTGTCAATCTCCTTTTACAAGAGACACAGAAAAACCAAAAGGTTCATGCCCTTCTTGGTACAATTAAAATTCTCTTGCAATTCTACACCTGAATAGCTAAAATACAGGTCACTTTACGGATGAAGTGCGAATTGCAATGTACAATTAAAATTCTTCTACCTTGACACATGTGCACTCATAGTCAGAATAGCCTGGACCATAAAGGCAAAAATTGATTTCATCCCTTTTAGTTACATTATCATATTGCTTTTCCCATCGACCACGACGCCATAAAACGTCACCGATAGTTACATTACCATCTTGATCAATGTGGTAAGCAATAATTTGTCCACGGTCATCATCCCAAGTCCCTTTTTCTGGAACTTGTTTTGGTAATTCATCACTTCTTGGGCCGCTTCGACTGCCAATTTTTTGCCAAATGGTTTTCATGGGTCTACTTGGTACAATTAAGAATGGCCAACAGCTTCAAACATTTTTCTTTGTCGAAAAGTTTTATATTTTGCTCCATTGTGGTTCTTTGCCAGATTCTGGACATTCCCTTACACGTAATTCATCTGCCCATTCATCCCAATCACCACCATGCCCATCCTTAAAATGCACCCTGACTCCATTATCGTAAACAATAGAACCAAATTGCTTCATGAAACAAGGGATACTAGCTTCTTGACACTGATTCAACAAAAACCTACCCCATTCAATATCAAATGGCCTTGGGTCTTCCTTGCCTTGTTTACTTTCCCCACCTACAATAACCCAATCCACTAACGGTTCGGGAAACAAATAGTCTGATAAATCAATTTTGCCAATCTGAGGCTCAACTGATAAAAACAAATACTGGCATAATTCCTTAGCAGTCAACAAAGCAGATACAGCAGAATCCACTTCGTCCTGTAATGAAATACTTGTGCCCAACCAGACATTCTCTCTTAACGTGGGGAAAGTATCTGGCCACATATCAACTATATTGCCAGGTCTTTTAGTTAACATCAACCAGTCTAAATTTGGGCATTTATCTATTAATTCAAATGCTTCTTTTCTCCAAGGGACTAACTCTGGGCGATCTTCAAATACATCGCACAAGGAACAAGCAAAGACTTTCTGTTTTTCGCCTAATTCGCCTGCTTTCTTATTCCATCTAATAGGATCATGCCATGTCTTTGTCTTAGACCTAACGCCTTCTGGCCCCCATTTAACTCTTTTGTAACGATTAGCCATTAATTCTTCAGCGTAACAGAATTTACAGCCATGCGCTACTTTTGTACAGCCAACCCAAAAATTTTGCGTGTGGTGCGTCCATTGAATCTTCGTATTTTCAGCCATTTTTCACTCTTTTTCTTCTTCGATTAATTCTTTATAAATTCTTTCAACAGTTTCTTGTTCTTCTTTAGTTAGGCGATTCATCATGGCCAAAACAACTGCCTGCTCAATTGGCTTGGTGAAATCATTTTCCAACATGTAAGTTAGAACTCGTCTCATCAATGATTTGTCCATGCAACATTATATCGCATTTTTCACATTTGTAAATTCAATTTTTTCTTTTATTTTACTTACTTCCGCACGATATTTTTCTTGATTTAAAATGAATTCATCCAACCAAAATTTTAATTTAGATGAATCAAAATGCCAATAATCTAAACTCCAAGGCTTATCAATGTATTCTATAAACCTTCTATTCTTATCATGATGAGTTAAATCTACAAAAGGTGTGCCGCCGATACAGGAGAAAATGGCTGCATGAAGTCTAGTTGTCACACAAGCTTGGCAAACAGATATTATATCCAGAATGTCATAAAACGGCAATGGTTCAAAAATCATCAAGTTTTTATCCCAGAATTTTGCTTTAGAATAAACCACAGAATTCGTCAGACAGTCATTAGCTGGGAAAGATGTGCAAAATGGGATAAAAATGAAGCTAGCATTTGTGGCGTCAATAACCTGAGCCAAATCGAACGCAACTTTCTGAAAATTAAGATATTCTCTGGCTAATTGATCAGTTCCTTGTTTCTGCAAATAAGCATTAACTACAATAGCAATCACATTTTCGTATAAATTTATGCCTTGAGCTAAACTTTTAAGACGTTTTTTTCCGTTCTCTTTATTTGCCTTAAGTGCGAAAGCAAAATCTGGACAGTCTTCATTTCTGTAAATAATAGATTCGCATATCTCTTCAAATTTAGGTGATAATGGCGATCTATCTACAGACATAGCATATTTCTTACAATCTGCTTTTTGCAATTCTTTATAGAAATAGTCATTTAATACATCCCCACCGCCTAAAATTACGCAATCCCTTTCCTTGTTTGGTTTTATGTCATTTACAAAATTGAATTTATGATGAGGGAAAAGGATTGGGAAGGAGACTTTATATTGAGAGTCGCCAGCATTTTGGTTGTAGAAGCCAAGTATATCAATTTTCATATTGTATTATATGTTTGTTTAGTTTATATTAATTTGCATGAATATAAAAGAATTAATCAAAATACAAAACAACAACTATAAATTTGGCACAACCAAGAACAGATGTTTAAAACTAGAATTATTAAATACCAACAGAGATTTTCTGAATTTTTTATTTCCTTTGTATGATCATTTTTCTAAAAAAGTATTCAAACAATTAAAAGCGAAAAAACTAATAATTAAAAGCATAAAATCTCAAGCCGACCATTTATATGAAAATGAAATAGAATTATTGGCAGAAAAAGAAAACATACCAATTACAACTATTAAAAGACAAATTTTAAGGCAAGTTCTGCAAAGATATCAAAGTTATATAAAAAGAAACAAAAAATCTTCTTCTTATATTAAATTCAAAAACAGAAATGATAAAGGATTAGAAATATATTCTGGATGTGTTTCTATTGATAAAGAAAAAATGTTAATTAATTTTAAATTTTTCTTTTCAAAGGATAAAAAGAATATATCGGTTCCATTTGATATTCCGCTCGGCACCATGATGAGGTCTAAAGAATATCTTAAGGAAGAAGCAGGCGGCAATTTAACAACGATAGATAATAAGCTTTATTTTGTCGCCAGAACTAAAAAACCTGTGGTTTGGAAATATCAACCCAAAGATTTTTTAGGATTCGATTTGAATAAAACTCCAAAAACTTTTATGGTTTTTTCAGATATGATTAATTTTAAAGAAAGAAAAATAGACATAATTTCCAAAAATGATCCAATTATGAAAAGAATATGCAACATAGAAAACAAATTAAGAGCAGCTAACAAAGATAAAACTACTAAATGGAAAAAAATAAAAAGATATCACAAAAAACTTACAAGATTATACGATAATATTGTTAAGGAGATTACTAAACATATAGAAGACAATCAACTTTGCATATGCATTGATAATCTAAAAGTAGGTAAAAGGCATGGGAGTTTTGGTCAAGACAAGATTATATCTAAGCTAATAACAATTTGCGAAGATAAAGGACTGCCATTTGTATTAGTGCCTACACCTTATACAACAATGCTTTGCTCAAATTGCAAACATTTAAATGAAAAATTAAGCGGCACAAGAACTTTTGAATGTTCTAAATGTAATTTTATTATAGGAAGAGATAAAAATTCAGCAATCAATATAAAAGAAAGAGGTAAAAGAATATGGGAAATAGGATTGCTAGAATTGAATAAAGAATTCAAAAATTTATATAATGAAAATATTTTTAAGCATGGTTAGCCTTATTTCATCCTTTGAGGCTCTAAATAATGGCCACTGAGAAGTGCGTCTAAAAAGGATAGCTCGGTTATCAGTCGTATTAATTCTTTGGGACTTTAAACAATGGCCACTGAGAAGTGGGTCTAAAAAGGATAGCAAGGGCATCGACAAAAACCCTGATGAAAGTCAGGGTTTTTTACTATAATAGCACAAAGGAGTAAAATATGATTCTTGTAACTGGCGGTGCTGGTTTTGTTGGAAGTCACCTTGTCGATTCGTTAATTGCCCAAGGCGAAAAAGTCTTTGTTATAGACAATTTATCAACTGGAAAGATGGAAAACCTAAATCCAGAAGCCAAATTGATAAAAGAAAACGTTGAAAACCTTACATTAAAAGAAATCAAGAAATTACCTAAATTTGACACCATTTACCATTTAGCAGCTTTGGCAAGAATTCAACCATCATTTGAATCCCCGCTTGAGACATATACAGCCAATTCC